>JACCDY010667972.1_pt1 | contig 25522 bp, 26 predicted proteins | sample 7446391 | NCBI WGS metagenome assembly JACCDY01 (sample SAMN15323451, study PRJNA562643) | freshwater metagenome | isolation source: river surface water | place: USA:Blue River Watershed | collected 2017-08-18 | reverse complement strand
GACATGAAGCCCGCTGAGCGCAGTTTCTCTCCCTCCCTTATTTATGCTCAGGGGTGTCTTGTGGTTTTCTTATTTAAAGCCAATGAAAGAGTCTCATGAAAATAGCCATCGTTGGCGCTGGCATATCCGGCCTTGGCTGTGCCTATGCTCTTAGTAAATTAGATAATTGCGAAGTCACCATCTACGAAGGTGGCAATCACATTGGTGGACACAGCAACACAGTTGATCTGACTCTTGATACCCCATCAGGCAAAGTTACCCACGGTGTAGATACTGGATTTTTGGTATTCAATCAAAGAACCTACCCAAGATTGATTCGTCTATTCCATGAAATTGACGTCGAGATTGCCAAGTCCGACATGTCTTTTTCTGTGTCACTCCCTAAACAAAATGGTGATGTACTTGAGTGGTCAGGCACCAGCATTGACTCATTATTTGCTCAAAGAAAAAATATTTTGAGCCCTTCATTTTTACGCATGGTCAAAGACATCATTCGATTCAATCGAATCTGTACAAAATTGGCGGCGGACAAACATTTAGATGAGATTAATTTAACCGTTGGCGAATTCATTAGTAAACATCGCTTTAGTCAGCAATTTCAAGATTGGTATTTTTTGCCGATGGTTGGCGCCATCTGGTCTTGCCCGGTTTCTCAAATGCTGGCATTTCCAATTGCAACCATGATCAGATTTTGCTTCAACCATGGATTGATTCAAATTGCGGATAGACCTCAATGGTTAACAGTCAAAGGTGGCTCAAGAGAATACGTCAAAAAACTATGTGCGCAGATTGAAAAAAATCATGGCTCATTCATTCGAGAGCAAGTCACCTCTGTTTCAAGAAACACAAATCAAGTCAACATCAGCACGGCTCATGGCACCATCAGTTATGACCACGTGGTGATGGCCTGCCACAGTGACCAAGCGCTGAATGCCCTAAAAGATCCAAGCGCTGAAGAAAACAACATTCTTGGCTCTGTTAAATATCAAGATAACCGTGCTGTTTTACACACTGACAGTTCTTTATTGCCAAAAGAGAAAAAATGTTGGGCGGCTTGGAACTACGCAAGCACGAGAAGTGAAAACCTCCAAGATCAAGAAGTTTGCGTTAACTACTTGATCAATCAACTGCAGCCATTACCTGAAAGCTGGGGCAATCAATCAGTGATCGTCAGCTTGAACCCAGTGGTCGAGCCTAAAGCAGAAACAATTCATGCCGATATTCAGTATGCACACCCCGTGTTTGATCAGGCAGCCATTCTTGCTCAGCAAAACTTATCTTTGATACAAGGTCTGAACAATACATGGTACTGTGGGGCATGGACCGGTTACGGATTCCACGAAGATGGCCTGCGCTCAGGTGAACTTGTGGCTGAAGCAATCCAGGAAATTTTAAGATTCGCGAGAAAAACACCAATATCAGCATGAGCATTGCAAAAATTTGTTTTGGCCAAGTTCGACATGCTCGCCTAAAGCCAGCAATCAATAAGTTTGCATACTCTGTCTTTACTTTGCGCATACCAATGCGCCAAAGAAAAAATAACCCCCGAGGGATATCTCAAACTGGTTTAGGTGATAACAAACTTTCTTGGCTCACTTTTTATGACAAAGATCACGGCCGAGGCGAAAACGATTCCCTTGCATGGGCTCTTGATCTAGTCAAAAGCGAAGGCATCACAGACATTGATGGCGAAGTCTGGCTTCAAACATTCCCCAGGGTTTTAGGCTATGTATTTAATCCTGTCAGCTTTTGGTTTTTTGAAAATCGCTCAGGAAATTTGAGAGCCATCTTGGCAGAGGTCAACAATACTTTTGGCGAGAGACATTGCTACCTATTGAGCAACCCAAACGGGGAACATCTTCAATGGGGGCAAAGCTTTTTATCCAATAAAGTTTTTCATGTGTCACCATTTTGCGAAGTCAAAGGTGAGTACCAATTCAGATTTTTCTCGAAGGCAGAGTCTGGGCAGCACGTTGCGCGGATTGAATACCATGACCAAGGCCCCCTCCTGATCACCAGCGTTAGTGGAATTGAACAAAATATTGATTTAAAAAGTATCATTTGGTCTGCGATTAGATATCCAGCCATGAGCATTGGCGTGATTGTCAGAATTCATTGGCAAGCTTTACGTTTATGGCTAAAAGGTGTCCAATTTCATAGCAAGCCAACACCACCTTCTACGGAAGTTAGTAAATGAGTTCAAACACCAATACCATTGATGGTTTCTTACCAAGTTTGCCTTGGCATGCCAAAGCCGTTCTTTCGCTTCTCAAGAATATTCAGCTTGGTCAGTTACAAATCATCACTCCTGAAGGTGAGCACCTCAGCTTCAAAGGTACACATAGCGGTATCGAAGCAAGTATTCATATTCATGACTGGGAAGTTTGCAGAGCTTGCTTGAAGTCTGGCGATATTGGCTTTGCAGAAAGTTATATCAAGGGCCTATGGGACTCCCCTGACCTTTTGTCGCTTCTTAGATTGTTGTTAGCGAATAGGCAGGAAATCGAAACCATCATTTATGGTAATTGGTGGGGTCGCCTCGGTTATCGAATCAAGCATTGGTTCAATAAAAATACCAAAGCTGGTAGCAAAAAAAATATTCATGCGCACTATGACATCGGCAACGCTTTTTATGCTCTTTGGTTAGACCCCAGCATGACCTATTCGAGCGCTTGCTTCGATACTAAAGACACGCCCTTGGTTGAAGCACAAATTTCCAAGTATCAAAAAATCATCGAATCGCTCAACGTTGCTCGTGGAGAAAAAATTTTGGAGGTTGGCTGTGGTTGGGGCGGCCTCATGGAACAAGCTTGCCTTGGTGGTATCGACATTGATTGCCTGACCATCTCTGAAGAGCAAGCCAAGTATGCGCGTGAACGTGGCGGAAGAATTTCAGCCAAAGGTTTGGGTCGCCATCAAATCTTGTTGCAAGACTATCGAGACCATCAAGAGCAGTACGATGGTATTGCCTCTATTGAAATGTTTGAGGCCGTTGGCGAAAGTTACTGGCCAAGTTATTTTGAGATGCTTGAGAGATGCTTAAAACCAGGCAAAAAAGCCTGCATCCAAACCATCGTTATTGCTGATGACTTGTTTGAAAAATACCGCAACAGTTCTGACTTTATTCAACAGTATGTATTCCCTGGCGGCATGCTGCCCTCAGAAGAAAAATTCAAAGAGGCTGCCGCTAAGCAGGGTCTTGTGACTGAGAGCGTTTATCGCTTTGGTCAGGACTATCAAAAAACTTTGGTCTTGTGGCATGAAAAGTTCAATCAGCAATTAGAAGCCATCAAAGCCCAAGGTTTTGATCAAAGGTTCATTCGCTTATGGAATCTTTACTTGATGTACTGTGCTGCAGGATTTGCTGAGAAAAGCACTGATGTCATTCAATTCACACTAAGAAAGCCTGACACAAATGGCGCTTAATCAGCGAGTGATTAGCTTTTACAACAAAAGAATCTGGATCATTGGTGCATCCAGCGGCATTGGCGAAGCTTGCGCTAAAGCTTTCCTCAGCCATGGTGCCAAAGTGGCTCTCAGTGCGCGCCGCATCGATAAGCTCAAAGCCATTCAAGATAAATGGCCAGCCGATCAAACCCTGTGCCTACCCGCCAATGCACAAAGTAATGATGAATTAAATTCTGCATACCAATCAATCAAGCAAACATGGGGTGGTATTGATTTGCTCCTTTATGTCTCAGGCATCTATGAACCCATGCGTGCCGACAACTTTGACTTGGCCAAAGCCACCGACATCATCAATACCAACATCATTGGCGCCATGAGCGCTTGTTCAATCACTTTGCCTGATTTCATCCAGCAACAGTCTGGTGGCATTGCCATTGTGAGCAGTGTTGCTGGCTACAGTGGCTTGCCACAATCCCTGGCTTATGGGCCGAGCAAAGCTGCCATGATTAATTTTTGCGAAACACTCTATTACGACTTAAAGCCAAAAAACGTGGCTGTGTATATGATCAACCCTGGCTTTGTTTCCACAGAAGCAACCGCTAAAAATGATTTTGAAATGCCAGCATTGATCACAGCAGAGCAAGCCGCTAATGAAATTTTGGACGGCATACAGGCGGGTGAATTTGACATTCATTTCCCCAAGAGATTTTCATATTTCTTGAAATTTTTGCGATTACTACCTTACCCAGCCTACTTCTTCCTCATCAAAAAATTCATCAAGATTTAAATGACAAGTCAGCATATTCAACGGGTGATTGATCAGTTTGAAAATCTATCGCCCAATTCCATTGATGCATTGGTGGCCCTTTACTCAAAAGATGCTTTCTTCAAAGATCCTTTCAATGAAGTTAAAGGACATGCAGACATCAGACATATTTTTACACACATGTTCACCCAAGTGAACAACCCGCACTTTGTGATTAAAAATACCCTAGAGAATGGCTCGCATGCTTGCTTGATCTGGGAATTTATCTTTCAACTCAAGCAATCTCCTGAAATCAATCAAGTCATCAGAGGTTGTACCTGGATGACCTTTAATGAAGCATCTCTCATCACAGAGCATCGCGACTACTGGGATGCGGCTGAAGAGCTTTATGAAAAAATCCCTGTCCTGGGTGCAATGATGCGCTGGCTAAAAAAAAGGGCCCGTCAATAAATACAGGCCCAAAATAAATACTCGAATTTATAAATTCTAGAGTTTTACTTTTTTTCTTTTCTAGCTTTGTTCACCAAAAAATCCATCGCTTGGATCGCTCTGGCTTTTGAGCCACCGGCAATCGATGGTGAAGTCAAATGCTTGCCTTGAACCGCAACCGTTGGCACACCATCAATTCTGTAAGTTTGAGCAATCTGATTGGCTGCTCTTGCTTTTGAAATCACAGTGAATGATTTAAAGGCTTTCAAGAAAGCTTGGCGATCAATGCCTTGGCTGACCACCCAATCTGCTATTTCTGCTTCCGCTAGAAGTTTTTTCTTATTAACGTGCATTGCCACCATGACCTTGGCATGCAAATCATTTCTACCTAAGCTATCCAAGGCATAAAACAACTGGCTATGAGGTAACAATTCATCTCTGAACGCAACTGGCACCTTCTTAACGACAACATCTTGACCCTGTTTAGCAATCCAAGCACTTAGCTCTGGCTCAAAGTCATGACAGTGCGGACAACCGTACCAAAAAAACTCCAAGACCTCAATCTTGCCTTTTGATTCGGTGGCCTGAGCCACTGGCATCACGCGGTAATCAAAACCCTCTTCAATCGGTCTACCTTGCGATAGTGCTAATTGAGAAAATCCTAAGCAGATAAGTCCTAAGAAAATATTTTTGAACAGCGTGACTAAATTAGTGTTTTTCATATCAGCATTAATTTGATTTGTTGATACGAATGATTGTAGAAGGAATACCGGCGCTTTGCAGTCTAGCCCTTGTTTGAGTCACTTCACTTTGACCAACAAATGGTCCAACACGCACACGCCAAAGAGCCGCGCCGTCTAATTCCCTTTCAGAAATGAGGGCTTCTAAGCCTTGCATCGCTAGCATGGCTTTTTGTCGTTGCGCTTCATCTTGATTTCTATATGCACCCGTTTGCAACCAATATTCTGGCCCTTGAGTTGCAGCAGCAATCGAGGCAATGGGATCTTTAGCAGTCGCCTCGCTTGGTAGTGGCACTTTGCTTTGCAATGGCTTATTCAAATTAGGCTTGTCTTCAACTTGAATTTCACCTTCTTCAATCGATTCCATAGGCTTTGCTTTGCTAACAGCTTCTGGTGCTCTTTGATTTAACTTTGGCTCTGGAGCACCTTTGGTCAACATGATGGCAACGCCCACAGCAATCGCTAAACCAAGCAATAAACCGAGCACAAAACCCATCAATGTGCCGCCTGATGCGCTAGCTTCTAAAGTAACTTGCTGTTGATTCTTTTTCATCGAATTAACTCCTTACATTTTTTCAGGTGCAGATACACCCAAAATACCTAATCCATTAGCAATGACTTGCTTGGTCGCCAAAAGTAAAGCTAATCGTGCCAAGCGAATATTTTCTTCATCAACCAACACTCTGTCTGCATTGTAAAAAGTGTGGAAATCGCTGGCCAAGTCTCTTAAATAAAATGCCAAGGAATGAGGCGTCATGTCTTTCGCCGCCTCAGCCAACACATCAGAGTACTCAGATAAACGAGTCAAAAGCATATTAGATGCATGACTATCTAATGCAATAAGAGAGGCTGATTTCAGACTGCTCTCATCTCCTGCCCACTGTCTCAAAATTGAACAAATTCTAGCGTGTGCATATTGCACATAAAAAACAGGATTTTCATCGTTCTGCTTTAATGCCAAATCAACATCAAATACAAATTCAGTGTCTGCTTTACGAGAGATTAAAAAGAATCGAACGGCATCTCTGCCACGACGAATCGCATCTTGTCTCTCAGTATCACCCATCTCAGCTGTCACACCACCAGACCACTCGATGAGGTCTCTGACGGTCACATAAGAGCCAGCACGCTTAGATATCTTGACCTCTTCGCCACCCTTCATCACGGTGACCATCTTGTGTAATACGTACTGCGGATAATCCTTTGGAATATCCCAAGAGCGCTTCTGTGCAACCCCTTGAATGCCTGAACGCACACGTGCAATCGTGCCGTGATGATCACTTCCTTGGATGTTGATCACATGAGTAAAACCTCGTGACCACTTGCTGGCGTGATAGGCAACGTCTGGAACAAAGTATGTGTAGCTGCCATCTGATTTTTTCATGACACGATCTTTGTCATCGCCATCATCAGTGGTTCGCAACCATAGAGCACCCTCGGCTTCATAGCTCTTGCCAACTGATGCCAGATCAGCAACAACCGATGCCACACTGCCATCACTGTACAAAGATGATTCCAAATAATAGCAATCGAATTGAACGCCGAATGAGTTCAGGTCAATATCTTGCTCTTTGCGCAAATAAGCCACAGCAAATTGGCGAATAGAGTCGATGTTGTTGATATCACCATCTGCATGCACAGGCTGACCGTCTGAAGCTGCCACAGTGGCTTTGGCTAAATAGTCTTTTGCAATATCGGCGATGTACTCACCGTTATAAGCAGACTCTGGCCAGTCTTTACCGCCAGGACTCAAACCTTTTGCTCTTGCCTGCACAGAAATCGCTAAATTTTGTATCTGCACACCAGCATCGTTGTAATAAAACTCTTTATGAACCGACCAACCTTGAGTTTTTAAAATGTTTGACAGAGCATCACCGAGTGCTGCTTGGCGACCATGACCCACATGCAGTGGACCTGTTGGGTTTGCAGAAACAAACTCAACCAATACTTTTTTACCCAACTCAGCTTGCTGACCATAGCAATTGCCATCAGCAAAGACTTTTCCAATCACTTGCAAACGAGCCTTTTGCGTTAAACGCAAATTAATGAATCCTGGCCCAGCAATTTCAGCACTCGCAATTAATTCTTTGGCTCCCGCTTGCGCCATTAACTTTTCAACAAATACTTGAGCCAACTCTCTTGGATTAGCTTTCCAGGCCTTGGACAACTGCATGGCAATATTGGTGGCCAAATCTCCGTGCTCGACGACTTTTGGTCGCTCCACATGGGGCTCAGGCAATGGATCCAGAATGCTTCGCTCTTTAGCAATCTCAGCTAAAGCGGCTTGCATCAATGAAATAATTTGTTTTTTAATGACTGGTAGCATAGAGGCTTAGTTTATCAGTTAACTTTTGGTGTTAATCTTTGCATATGTTATATAAATTTCAATGCAAGAAAGCTGCAGATGTTCTGATGTTAGAAGACCTAACTTCAAAAATCTTTGCCATCATCGAAAGACCTTTAGAGCCAAGAGGTATCTTTCTGCTTGAACAGTTGCCCATCGCCATTGCAAAGTTAGAAGCTGCCATTGCAGAAGACATGGAGCGTAAAAAAAACGTCTCTGAAAACACCCCCTCAGAATCTTCTGAAGAATCTGCCCACAGCATCAACCATGATCGCTTAGGGCAAAGAGCATATCCATTCATCAACTTACTCAAAGAGGCTTTGCTTAAGGAAGAGATGGTGTCTTGGGGCGCTTAACAAAATCCTCGAGCTGATCTTCACCAATGCGACCCACATCAAAGTACTGAGCCTGTGGGTTTGCCAAATAGAAACCACTCACGCTAGACGATGGCGTCATGGCCATTGACTCAGTCAAAGCCATATCAATTTCATCAGCCTTTAAGCACTCAAACATATCCTTTTTAACCAAGTGATCTGGGCATGCTGGGTAACCAGGGGCTGGACGAATACCTTGGTACTTTTCCTGAATCAGGTCTTCATTGCTGAGGCCCTCATCAGCGACATAACCCCAAAGCTCGGTTCTAACCCTTTGGTGCATCTTTTCAGCGAACGCTTCAGCAAATCTGTCTGCCAAAGCTTTGAGCATGATTGAGCTGTAATCATCATGCTTGTCTTCAAACTCTTTGAGTTTCTTTTCAATTGCATGACCTGCGGTTACCGCAAACATACCAACATAATCAGAAACGCCCGAATCTTTCGGTGCAACAAAATCAGCCAAACAGCGATTTGGCTTTTTGACTCCATCCACAACAGGACGGTCACTTTGCTGACGATAGTTCTTCCAAGTCAACAAAACATCTTGGCGTGATTCATCGGCATAAATTTCAATATCATCGCCAACACTATTCGCTGGATACAAACCAATGACGGCATGGGCTTGCAACCAACGGCCTTGAATAATTTTTTGTAACATCGCTTGAGCATCTGCAAATACTTTTTGCGCAGAGTCGCCAACCACTTCATCCTTTAATATCTGCGGGTATTTTCCTGCCAAGTCCCAAGTCTGAAAAAACGGTGTCCAATCAATGCACTGAGCAATATCGGCCAAATCGTAATTTTTGAAAACGCGGCGCCCAATGAATTTAGGCTTGGTAATTTTCTGCTTACCCCAGTCAATGATTTCTTTATTGGCTCTAGCATCTTCAATGCTGATGATGGGGGTTTGTTTTTTGTTGGCATGCTGAACCCGAATTCTTTCGTAGTCCGCTTGCAAATCATCAATGTATTTTTCAGCGCCCTCTTCTGAAAGCAAGCTGGATGCAACAGACACTGCTCTTGAGGCATCCGGCACATAAACTACTGGGCCCTCATAATGAGGTGCGATTTTTACTGCCGTGTGAACGCGTGATGTGGTTGCTCCACCAATCATCAATGGCATTTTTTTAGACCTGAAGTAATCATCCCGTTGCATCTCTTGGGCAACGTAGGCCATTTCCTCTAATGATGGCGTGATCAAGCCTGACAATCCAATCAAGTCAGCTTTTTCTTCTTTGGCCTTTTTGAGGATTTCATTACACGGCACCATCACACCCATGTTCACAACATCAAAGTTGTTGCACTGAAGCACTACCGTCACAATATTTTTACCAATATCGTGAACGTCGCCCTTAACGGTTGCCATGATGATTTTTCCGCGAGAACGGACATCTCCACCACTCTCAAGAATTTGGCGCTTTTCTTCTTCAATGTATGGAATCAAATGTGCAACGGCTTGCTTCATCACTCGGGCGCTTTTCACCACCTGAGGTAAGAACATTTTTCCGGCGCCGAACAAATCACCCACCACATTCATACCGTCCATCAACGGTCCTTCAATAACCTCGATCGGGCGACCACCGGCTGTTGATATTTCAAGACGCATTTCTTCGGTGTCTTCAACAATGTGTGAAGTCACACCATGCACCAACGCATGAGTTAAGCGCTCTCTGACAGACCCCTCACGCCAAGCCAAGGTCTCTTCTGCGCGTGCGCCACCACCCTTGTATTCGTCTGCAATTTCTAACAAACGTTCTGTAGGAGTCTTACCTTCTTTTTCAGCAAAGCGATTCAGGACAACATCCTCAACACGCTCTTTTAATTTTTCATCTAAATCAGCATAAACACCCAGCTGACCAGCGTTCACAATGCCCATATCCAAACCAGCGCGGATCGCATGGTACAAAAACACCGTGTGAATCGCTTCGCGAACAACATCATTGCCACGGAAAGAGAAACTCACGTTAGAAACACCACCGCTCACCTTTGCACCCGGCAAGTTAGCTTTTATCCAAGCTGTTGCCTGAATAAAATCATTGGCATAGTTATCGTGCTCATCAATACCAGTGGCAATGGCAAAAATATTAGGGTCGAAAATAATATCTTCTGGAGGGAAGTCCAACTCATCCACCAAAATCTTGTAGCTTCTTTGGCAAATCTCAATTTTTCGTTGATACGTGTCAGCCTGACCTTTTTCATCAAAGGCCATGACCACGGTGGCCGCACCATAGCGTCGAATCAATTTCGCTTGCTGCCTGAATAAGTCTTCGCCCTCTTTCATTGAAATCGAGTTGACGATGGCCTTACCTTGAACACATTGCAAGCCTGCCTCAATGACTGACCATTTTGATGAGTCAATCATGATGGGTACTCTAGAAATATCCGGCTCTGAAGCAATCAAATTTAAAAAGCGCACCATCGCTGCTTTTGAATCCAACATCGCTTCATCCATATTGATGTCGATGATCTGCGCGCCGTTTTCAACTTGCTGTCTTGCTACTGATAGAGCTTCATCGTATTGCTCATTCAAAATCATTCTTGCAAATGCTTTTGAACCTGTGACGTTGGTTCTTTCGCCTACGTTCACAAAGCCCACGTGCGGGCTGATATTGCATGGCTCTAAGCCAGATAATTTCATTGGAGGAATCTGTTTTGTTGCTGACATCACACAGACTCCTTATAAGCATTCCAGCGACGACTTGGTCTCTTTGCAACTGCGTCTGCAATTGCCTTGATATGCGCAGGCGTTGTTCCACAGCATCCACCCACCAAATTCACCAAACCATCTTTAGAGAATTCATCTAACAATCTAGATGTCATTTCTGGCGTTTCATCAAAGCCCGTATCACTCATAGGATTTGGCAGACCAGCGTTAGGGTAGCAAGAAACAGCAACATCACACACTTTGGCTAGCTCAGCAATGTATGGGCGCATGAGAGTTGCACCCAAGGCGCAATTAAGTCCAAACGTCAAAGGCTTGGCATGGCGCAAGCTATTCCAAAATGCCTCGACTGTTTGACCAGACAAAATTCGTCCTGATGCATCCGTCACTGTTCCAGAAATCATGATCGGCAAGCGAACTTGCTTCTCTTCAAAAAATTCATCAATCGCAAACAAAGCAGCTTTTGCATTGAGCGTATCAAAAATTGTTTCAACCAAAAACACATCTGCACCACCTTCATACAAAGCTTCTACTTGCTCTTTGTATGCTTGACGCAATTGCTCAAACGTCACGTTTCTCACTGCGGGATCATTCACATCAGGAGAAATGCTGGCAGTCTTTGGAGTGGGCCCTACGGCACCAGCAACAAATCTTGGTTTGTCTGGTGTTGAAAATTCATCACAAGCTTGCTTGGCCAATTTAGCCGCAGCCAAATTCATCTCTCTGGCCAACTCAGGCATTTTGTAATCATCTTGCGCAATCGTGGTTGCACCAAATGTATTTGTTTCAATCAAATCTGCACCAGCTGCCAAATACTGACGATGAATATCTAAAATGATTTCTGGGTGCGTGATATTCAGCAACTCATTATTGCCTTTTAAATCAATGCCATGATTTTCAAAACGAGTTGACTCTGGCAAACCGCGGTATTGTTGTTCATTTAATTTGCGTTGCTGGATCATGGTGCCCATAGCACCATCCAAGACCAAAATACGGTCTTTTAATAATTGAGGCAAATTTGCGCCGCGGGTATAAAGCATAAGTAAAACTCTTATTTGGTCACAAATGATTGCGACAAATTGATTAAACCTATATTTTATCGGTATTACGTATATTTATCTGATTACATTCACTTTTTTATTTGGGGGTCAAAATGTTCGGAGCCATGCCAGATTTCAATCAAAGCCTAGAAATGTTCAAAACCATGTGGGGCAATTCACCGACTCCAGGCGATATGTCAGGTTTTGGCGCTGGAATTGGGGGTGGAGCCGGCATGCCAACCCTGGATATTGAAGAGCTGGATAAGCGGATTCAGGACCTCAAAAGCGTTGAAAACTGGCTACAACTGAATATGAACGTCCTGCGCAGCACCATTCAAGGGTTGGAAGTTCAAAGAGCCACTTTGGCGGCATTAAAAAGCTTCAGCGCTGCAATGACCCCAGAAGCATTGGCTGAAGCCACCAAGGCTGCTCAAAAGGCTGCCAGTCAAGCCACCCAAGCTGCCTCTGATATGGCGACCGAAATGGCCTCAGGCAGCTTTACAGGCAAGAAAACCTCAAAACCCCGTCAGAGCAAACCTCGCGCTTCAAGTACCCGCCGCGCCAAAGGTGATTAAGGTGGGCGATGGCTTCGCCCATCGCAAAGGTTAACTGGTGCAAATCCAAATCCCGCTTGAATAAAACCGGGACCAAATCTCTGGCACTTTGAGGGGCGATCTTACAGGCCGTCAAAGTGTCCGCCAAACGATCCCGATGATGGGCATGCAGTTGCTCAATTCGAACATGAAGACCTTTAAAAGGCTTTCCATGGGACGGCAGAATCAAAACATCTTCTGGCAATTGCTTTAAAGATGTCAGTGAGTCCAAATAAAGACCCAATGGATCGGCATCAGGCTCTGTATCAAAGACGCTGACGTTTGTTGAAATACGTGGCAAAACCATGTCACCAGAAATCAATGTTTGAGTTTCATCGCACCACAAACATGCATGCTCTGGCGCATGCCCATAACCTACCAATACTTGCCAATTATGTCCGCCAATTTGAATCAACTCTTGATCCATGATTCTCCTAAATCTTGGCGGCACCGAAGGAACCATATTGCTGAAATAATTGGCCCTAGCTCTGATTTTTATCAAATCTTCTTCATTGGCCAAACCATGGCGCGCAAAATGATCGGCGGCACCACCCCCACCAGCTACTGATCCAACTTCAGACCCCCTTGGATCAGATAACCATTTGGCTAAAACATAATCCGTCATCGTCATCCACAAAGGTGCCGACCATTTTTCGGATAACCAAGAGGCCAAGCCAATGTGATCTGGGTGCATGTGCGTCACAATGATTCTGACGATGGGTAAATTCTCTAGCTCTGTATTAAAAATGTTCAACCAAGCATCTTTGCTTGCTTCGCTAGATACTCCGCAATCCACCAAAGTCCAACCATCCCTGCCCTCAAAGCAATCTCTGATTAACCATAAATTAATATGATCTAAAGCAAAAGGCAAAGGCATGCGCACCCACTTCAAGCCAGCATGAATCGCTTGAGTTGCACCAGTCTTAGGTACCTGATCATCAAATGGATAAGTAATTTTTTGCATATTAATTTATAGGGTTTTTACAGCGCATTCATCAACTACCTGTAATATTCATTTATCAACATCGGTGTCACAGCATCATGTAAAACTTGTGACACCTCATGATGTTCAATTAATGCCGAAAATGAAGCTCATGATCACATCAAACAATCCTTATATTCTTAGCAAACTTCTTGAGAACAATAAAGAGTGGGTTGACTCTGTTACCAAAAGCGATCCCGATTACTTTAGCAGACTTGTTCACCAACAAGCTCCTGAATATTTGTGGATTGGCTGCTCAGACTCCCGCGTTCCTGCGAATCAAATTACGGGGCTTGCGCCGGGCGAAGTGTTCGTTCATCGCAATATTGCCAACGTGGTGGTTCACACAGATCTCAACGCACTCTCAGTCATTCAGTTTGCCGTTGATCAAATCAAAGTCAAACACATCATTGTGGTTGGCCATTATGGCTGTTCAGGTGTGAAAGCTGCACAAACAAAAACTAGAGTTGGTTTAGCAGACAACTGGATCAGACACGTTCAAGACGTTCAAGATAAGCATGGCAAGTATTTAGGGCAAGTCCTAAGAGAATCTGATCAATTTGATAAGTTATGTGAATTGAATGTGATTGAGCAAGTGATGAATGTTTGCCAAACCACGAGCGTCCAAGATGCCTGGGCCAGAAATCAGGAAGTCACGGTACACGGCTGGATCTATGATTTAAAAGATGGGCGGGTACGAGATCTTGGTATCAGCATCAAAAATGGCAATGAGTTAAATGCCCGTTACCAAACCATCCTAGAAAAAAATTATCCTAAAAGTGAATAATCCACAACCCGTTAAGCGTCCTGAGTCACCTTGTATCAATTTGTGCACCATGGATGATGAAGATCGTTACTGCTTAGGCTGCCATCGAACACTTGATGAAATCGCCTTATGGTCAAGCCTTGATCAAGAAGAAAAAGAATCGGTTTGGCAACTTCTTGAAGAACGCTCAAACTTAAAAACCAAATAAATACCTATCTAGAAATAATTTGGCCCCACCTACCAATGGTAGATGGGGCCAAACTTTTATTGCAGCTATTTAATTAAATTAAATAATTAATCAGCGTAAATGCCAGCCTTCTTGATGATTGGAGTCCACAAATCAATTTGAGCTTTCAAATGAGCTTTGTGACCTGCAGGGCTTGCATTCTTGGCATTAGGAATATTAGCGCCTAACTCAGCCATTTTTGCTTTATAGCCAGCATCGTTGATACCTGCTTGAAGTGCTGCAGAAATCTTATCTGTTGCATCCTTAGGAGTTCCCTTTGGCGCATAAACACCGTGCCAAACGTTCACTTCAAAGTTCTTCAAGCCTTGCTCATTCATTGTTGGAATATCTTTGAATGCAGCAATACGTTGCATGGTTGTTGCGCCATAAGACTTAACTGAACCAGCCTTCAATTGACCTGCCAAATTAGTTGTTTGGTCACACATCAACTGAACCTGACCACCAATCAAATCTGTCAACGCAGGAGCTGTTCCTTTGTATGGCACTGTTGTCATATCTTGCTGAATAGCAGTCATGAACAACAAACCGCACAAGTGACTGGCTGAACCGATACCAGCATTTGCGTAAGCAACTTTAGTACCGTTTGCTTTGATGTAGGCTAATAATTCAGTTAAGTTTTTAGCTGGCAAATCTTTGTTAGCAACCATGACCATTGGCACATCAGCCACTTGACCTAGGTGCTCGAAATCTGTCATTGGATCGTAGCCCAAGTTTTTGTACAAACCTGGAGCCGTTGACATACCAATGTGATGAATCAACACTGTGTAACCGTCTTTAGGTGCATTCATGACTTTTTTAGCAGCAATCGTGCCGCCAGCGCCTGGAGAGTTATCAACAATCACTTGTTGCTTCAAAGTCTTGCCCATGGCTAGAGCGATTTCACGAGCAACTTTGTCAGTTGGGCCACCAGCAGCAAATGGAACAACCATAGTTACTGGCTTATCAGCCGGGAATGCTGCGTGCGCGCCAGCAGAAAGGCTGCCAGCGATAATACCTACTGCCAACATGGCATGACGAATACTTTTCTTCATAAATATCTCCTATATGGTTGTTGCCGTAAAAGAAGCAAATCAACATGGTGATTGTAAGGAATTATTAAGAAAAATCACCAAAAGTAATTCTTAAACTCACTGGTATTTACCCTAGGGCGAAGCGATTACCTTGAAAAATCAGGTGTTCAAGCTGATTCAAAACCCATGCCTGATTTAAGGGATTTGCTCTAACAAAGTCATGCCGATGAGATGGTCGGATGTAATAGTGACTTTTTCTTTGATGGCACGTTTGGCGATTTTAAGGACTTGTTTATCTTTGCTGATCAAAGCAGATGGCCTGAGACTGTAAGCCAAATTGATGAATACTTGATCATCTCGATCTTTGCATTTCCATGGCGCTTGACATAGCTCTTCATCAGAAACAAATCGAGCCCATTTTTTCCATTGGGCACTGATGAGATCTTGCTGATCTTTGTTCAAAGAAAATTGCTCACGCCCAATCACATCTAAGAATTCTGCAAAAGTTTTATCAGTAGCAACCGCATCTAACTGATCAGCATCAAGGGCTGCTCTTAAAGGATGGGCTCTTTCATCATCAAACACCAACACATCTAAAAGAATGTTGGTATCTAAAACAATGGTTGGCTTCACTCCACCGTCACCGACTTCGCAAGATTGCGCGGCTTATCAACATCCGTGCCTCTTGCACATGCGGTGTGATACGCCAGCAATTGAAGAGGAATGACATGCAAAATTGGTGATAAGTCGCCATAGTGCTCAGGCATTCGAATCACATGGATGCCATCCTCAGCACGTATTTGTGTATCGCTGTCTGCAAAGACAAATAACTTTCCGCCACGTGCTTTTACTTCTTGCATATTCGATTTGAGCTTCTCGAGCAAAGCGTCATTAGGTGCCACTGTGACCACAGGCATTTGCTCTGTGACCAAAGCCAATGGCCCATGCTTCAACTCACCAGCAGGATAAGCTTCAGCATGAATATAAGAAATCTCTTTTAATTTGAGTGCGCCTTCAAGAGCAATTGGGTAATGAAGTCCGCGACCTAAAAATAAAGCATTTTCACATTGAGCAAAAATTTCGCTCCACGCCATGATTTGCGGCTCTAGAGCCAGCACCGCATGAATGGCCGAAGGAAGATGACGCAAGTGATTGAAGGCATTGCGCTCTTGCTCACTTGTTAAGCAGTTCTTATTTTTTGCCAAGGCCAAAGCTAATAAGTACAAACCAACCAATTGAGTTGTGAAAGCTTTGGTCGAAGCGACACCAATCTCTGTTCCTGCATGCGTTAGAAATTGATATTTTGTTTCGCGAACCATGGCACTGGTGGCCACGTTACAAACCGCAAGAGTTTCTTGATGGCCCAAAGATTGAGCATGTCTTAATGCAGCAAGCGTATCAGCGGTTTCTCCTGATTGAGAAACCACCACAACCAATGCACGAGGGTTCGGCACTGTCTTGCGGTATCTGTATTCACTCGCAATTTCAACTTGAGCGGCAATACCTGCAATATCTTCAATCCAATACTTAGCAGTACTTGCTGCGTAATAACTGGTGCCACAAGCCAAAATCAAAACACTGTCAATATTTTTCCAGTCAGCTTTGTTTGCGCCAAATAAACCAAGATCGGCAAAATCAGCATGACCTAAGGTATCAGCCACAGCTCTTGGCTGCTCAAAAATTTCTTTTTGCATGTAGTGTTGATAAGGGCCTAAATCAACTTCAGCACTTTGAGTTGGCACTGGCTTTTTGATTCTCTCTTGCACCTTGCCAGCCACATCGGTGATGATGACTTGATCTGTTGTTAAAACAGCGATATCACCCTCTTCCAAATACGCCATCATGCTCGCATGATCAGATACAGCCAATGCGTCTGAAGCCAAGAAGTTTTCTTGATCACCATAAGCCACCACCAAGGGTGAACCAACTCGAGCGCCAATCAGTAAACCTGGCGCATCTTTAGCAATCACAGCGATGGCATAAGCACCATGAAGTTTAGGTACAACGGCACGCACAGCTTCTGCCAAATCTCGCACAGGCATTTTGATATACGTCTGATGAATCAAATGGGCAATCACTTCTGTGTCGGTTTGAGATACAAACACATAGCCCGCCGCCTTTAATTCTTCACGCAAGCTCTCATAATTTTCAATGATGCCGTTGTGTACCAAGCCAATCAAATCACCAGAAAAATGAGGGTGCGCATTGACGGTGTCAGGTTTACCGTGTGTGGCCCAGCGTGTGTGGGCAATACCCACATTGCCTGACATTGACTGACCTTGATCCGCCAAGTCTGCAACTCTCTCCGTCGTGCGCGCACGCACCAACTCTTGACCAGTCAATAAAGCAAAGCCGCAGGAATCATAGCCACGATATTCAAGTCGACGCAGGCCTTCGACCAAAATACTGACCACATTTTTTTTAGAAACTGCACCAACAATCCCGCACATGATTTTCCCTATTCACCAATACTCAATGAAAAGTATTTACTTTGTTTTTTTTGTTGGCCTTTGCCAATTGAGTGAAACTTGCTTCACCCTCGTTACAGTCAATTGATTGGCTGGCGCATCTTTTGTCAATGTTGTACCAGCACCTAAGGTCGCACCCTTGCCAACTGTCACAGGGGCAACTAGCTGAGTTTCTGAGCCAATGAATGCCTCATCTTCAATGATAGTGCGGTGCTTGTTTACGCCGTCGTAGTTACAAGTGATGGTGCCAGCACCAATATTTACTTTTTTACCAATCGTGGCATCACCCACGTAGGCCAAATGATTCGCTTTACTCCCTGCACCCACATCACTGTTTTTGATTTCAACAAAATTACCCACATGAACTTCTTCGGCAAGCACTGTGCCTGGTCGCAATCTTGCATACGGTCCGATCACACTGCCAGCGCCAACTGTGGCTTGATCAATGTGACTAAACGCTTGAATCTTTGCATTAGCATCAATCACGGCATCTTTGATCACGCAATGCGGGCCAACAGATACACCTGAGCCTAAAATAACTTTTCCTTCAAAGACGCAACCAATATCAATTTTGACATCTGTGCCGCATTGAAGCTCTCCACGAATATCGATACGAGAAGGATCTAATAATGTAACGCCTGACTCCAACAAACGATTGGCCAATTCTCGTTGCCAAACTCGCTCTAAGTCAGCTAGTTGAGCGCGACTATTAACACCCACGGTTTCCCAATCATTGCTCGCCTGGGTTGTATAAACAGGAACACCCTCGGCAACTGCCAAAGCAATCACGTCCGTCAAGTAATACTCACCTTGCGCATTATTTGGTTTTAATTGCTTTAGCCAATGTTTTAATTTCTCAGTAGGCAAAGCCATGAAGCCAGTATTAATTTCAGTGATTTGACGGATCTCTGCACTGGCATCCTTTTCTTCAACAATGCCTGATACGTCGCCATCTTGATTGCGCAAGATTCGACCGTAGCCGGTTGGGTTTGCCATGTTCTGGGTCAATAAACCAAGACCACCAGATTTCGCCAACTGAGCCAACTGCTGAAGAGTCTGAGTTTGGATCAATGGCACATCGCCATAAAGGATCAATGTCACTGGATCATCAGACAATTGATCGCAGGCCTGTAAAACAGCATGGCCCGTGCCTTTTTGCTCTAACTGAAGTGCTGTTTTAGCTTGAAAAGCTGTTTTTGAGAGAAATTCTTGAACAAATTCACCGCCATGACCAAGAACCAAAATGGTGACATGATCGCCCGCCAAGGCTTTGGCACTGGTGAGCACGTGCTCCAACATGGGCCGACCGGCAATTGGATGGAGGACCTTGGGCAGCGTTGACCGCATGCGCTTTCCCTGTCCAGCAGCTAATATGACAATATTCATTAATATTAATTATATGAGCTTATCCAAACCTCTCCAAACAATCAAAATAACGGCCATTTGCTGCCTTTTTTTGCTGATCACCGCCTGCAGTGCTGTGAGGTTTGTTTACAACCAGGGCGATACACTCATCCGCTGGTGGATTGATGATCACATTGGCTTAACAGCAGAACAAGAATTTCTGACCCGAGAACTCTTAGAGCAACAGTTTTGGTGGCATCGCACAGAACAACTCACGGATGTTTCCAAAACCCTAGAGCAACTGCGCCGCCAACTCAATCGCCCACTCTCCACAGATGAAGTCAGCCTATTTGCTGATGACCTCAAAAAGTTCATCTACAAAATTGCCAAGAAAACCACTCCGGATGCTGCAAAACTTTTTGTTACCTTGCAAAGCAATCAAATCGAAACAATGCAAAAAAGAATGCAAAAGGGGAATGAAAAATTTGTCAAAGAATGGCTACCCCCGAGCATAGAAAAACAAAACAAAGTCAGGGCAGACAAAGTCATTGATCGAGTCGAGTGGCTTTTTGGCAATATCAATAAAGAGCAAGAAGAAAAAATTAGGCAGCACATCAAAAATAACCCACTGGATATGAACATGGTTTATCAAGAGCGTCTGCGCCGTCAAAATGATTTGATTAAGCTGGTTAAATCAATCAATCAAAATAAATTGAATCAGCAACAAGCAGAAGAGTTGCTGACGATTTACATCAAAAACTTTGAATACGGCACAAGCAAAGAACAGCAAGACTTTGGCAAAAAAAGAGCTGCGCTTGGCATTCAGTTAAGTTCATTCATCACTCAGATCATGAATGATGAACAAAGAAAATATGCCAGCGGACGAGTTGAAACTTGGGCCTTGGATGTTCAGGAACTGATCAAAGAGTCAGCTGTATTGGCTGCCAAGCGTTCTGCTCTGCCGAATCGCTAGAAGTTTCATCCTGACTTAAATCTTTAAAATCAAATTGGGTGGCATCCATCAAATGTGATGGCACCACGTTCTGAATAGAACTGAATAAACTTTCTACGCGACCTGGGTATTTCTTTTCCCACTCTTTAATCAACGCCTTCATGGCATTGCGCTGAAGATTCTCTTGGCTGCCACACAAATTGCATGGAATGATTGGAAACTCCATCTGCGCAGCATATCTCTCAAGATAACTTTCCGGCACATAAGCCAAAGGCCTGATCACAATGTGCTTGCCATCATCCGACTTTAATTTCGGTGGCATGCCTTTTAACTTACCGCCATGGAACATATTCATCAGCAATGTTTCAATGATGTCGTCACGGTGATGACCAAGAGCAATCTTCGTGGCGCCGAGCTCACCAGCCACCCTGTACAAAATGCCACGTCTTAAACGAGAGCAAAGGCCGCAAGTTGTTTTTCCCTCAGGAATCACGCGCTTCACAATGCCATAGGTATCCTGGTCTTCAATGTGATACTGAACCCCTAATTTTTTAAAATAATTAGGCAAAGTTTCTTTTGGAAAGCCAGGTTGGTTTTGATCAAGATTGACAGCAACCAAATCAAAATTAATCGGCGCACGCTCTTTCAGCTTCATCAAAATATCGAGCATGGCATAACTGTCCTTGCCGCCAGACATGCAAACCATGACTTTATCGCCATCCTCGATCATGTTGTAATCAACAATGGCCTGCCCAGCTAGACGACAAAGCTTTTTGTCTAGCTTGTTTTCTTCGTAGGCTACTTTGCGTGGATCTTTCATTCTTTGATCAGGAAAATCTCAACACCAACTGCTTCGCAGTCAGGATATACATCTGGTTTTGCAGTGGAAACTTTAACGGCTCTAACATTTGGATGAGCCAACATGATTTTTGCAACATCATCACACAAAGTCTCTTGAAGATGTATGTGGCCCTTAGAAACTCTTTCTAAAATGCTTTGACGCATGAAGTCATAGTCAACAACTTCATCAAGGCTGTCTTTGGATGGCGTGTTTTCAACCAAAGGTACAAATAAATCAACATTGATTAAAACGCGCTGCTCTCCGCGCTTTTCAAAGTCATGAACACCAATATTGATATAAACCTCGTAATTGCTCAAAAATAATCTGCGGCAATCCATCAGGCGAGGGTGAGATAACAATGCTTGCATAAATTACTCCGTCAAAAACATCACGTCACGATTAGTCGAAAGCAAATGCTGCCCACCATCAACATACAAAGTTGTTCCAGTTATGGCTTTTGCCTTAGCCAAATAAATCACCGCATCAGCAATGTCATCAGGCGTTGACGATTGCTCTAAAGGGGTCATGCTGTGTGCTTTGGCAAAGCCATCCTCAGACTGGTCGCCAGACACCATCGTGATGCCAGGAGCCAATCCCACAACGCGTAAATTTGGCGCAAATGACTGCGCTAACAAATTAGTTGCTGAGTTCAGCGCTGCCTTTGATAGGGTGTAAGACAAAAAGTCTGGATTTAAATTCTCTAATTTTTGATCAAGCAAATTGATCACCACCCCACTTGGGCCACGAGAATCAGCTGTTCTTAATTTCGCATGCTGACGGTAGAGGTCTCGCGACAAGATCAATGGAGCAGCCACATTCGTGAGCATGTGACGATCTAAAGAGGCATAGCTGAAACTTGATGCCACATCGTATTGGAATAAAGAAGCGTTGTTCACTAAACAAGATGGCAAACCTAGAGCCTCACAACATCTATTGATCAGCTGACTGGCTTGAGATTCATCTGATAAGTCTGCTTGCAAAGCAACACCGCGCTGCCCAGTTGCCAAGATATCTTTAACGGTCTGCTCAGCAGCCTCTTTGGAGTTGCCATAATGAATTGCAACATCCCAGCCATCATTGGCCAGGCCAATCGCAATAGCGCGACCAACGCGCTTGGCGGCTCCAGTTACTAAGGCAATTTTTGGGTTTTTCATATTTTTTGCAGCATCACTTATAAGAGTTGTAGACTTGAGAGGTATGGATATTAACCATAGTATTGAAGAAGCGTCTCATAGTCAAACGCTGGCTCGTTTAATTCAAAAAGAAATTCAGGCTCAAAATGGGCAAATTTCTTTTGCTAAGTATATGGAAATGGCCTTATATGCGCCAGGATTAGGCTATTACGCCGCTGGTAAGAACAAGCTTGGCAGCAAGGGTGATTTCACTACCGCCCCTGAAATCAGCCCTTTATTTGGCGCAACCATCGTTCAAACCCTATTGCCCATCATCGAACATCTTCAAAACTTGAAGCTACCGGTCAAAATCCTTGAATTTGGTGCCGGTACCGGCGCCTTGGCCGAATCAATTTTGATAGAGCTACAAAGTCAAGATATTGAAGTAGATAGTTACAGCGTTCTTGATTTATCAGCTGATTTGATTGAGCGCCAACAATCCAGACTTGCTCAACCATTCCCCGTGGTCAACTGGATCAATCAATTACCAAAAAACTTCACAGGCATCATCCTTGCTAATGAAGTCTTGGATGCCATGCCAATTGAATTGATCACTTACCAAAATCAGCAGTGGGTATTTAAAGATGTGACTTTGGCCAAAGAGTCTTCTGAAGATGCGATTAACTTCAGGCACTGCCTCGGCAAAGAAGTCCCTCAAGCAATGCTTCCAGAATGCTTGCGCCAACAATCATTTGAAAATGGCTACACCACCGAAATCAACATAAATGCAAAAGCATGGATGAACAGCATCTCTGAGATTTTAGACAAGGGTATCTTATTAACGATTGACTACGGCTTCCCAGAGCATGAGTACTATCACCAGCAGCGCAACCAAGGAACCGTCATGGGTCACTATGCGCATCATGCGATTCAAGACCCCTTCTTTTATCCTGGACTTTGCGATCTAACTGCTCACGTTGACTGGACCAGCATCGCTAATACTGGCATCAATTCAGGTCTATCACTGCTTGGGTTCACCAGCCAAGCATCTTATTTATTGGATGCAGGCATAGGATCCTTATTGATGGAAAAAGTGGATCCATCGAACAGCACTGAATTCATGCCCCATTCGAATGCTATTCAAAAATTATTATCAGAAGCAGAAATGGGCGAACTCTTCAAAGTGATGTGTTTTGGCAAAGAGCTGCCTTTTGAAGAAGGTGACTTACCTGGATTCAGATCGAGACCTAGATCTTTGTAACTACTTATAGCCCTCTTTAATTGCCTTTGATTGCCAAAAGTCTTCTGTCTTCAATCAATTGCTTGATCTTCACTCCCGTTGACGAGCCCTGCTCACCAACATCCTGAACAACTTGAGCGATATCCACTTTCTTTGCCAAGTCATATGATTTGGTCAATTGTTCTGTAGGAAGCTTCAATAAAGCAGCTGCCTTGATGAGCTCATCAAAGCGCTCAGGCTTTCTCCAAACATCTGTGCGATTCAATAAATCTAATAAATTTCTTGAGTCAAGTGTTGATGAATTTAATCCATCTTTTAATTCGCGCACCAGCACTGCGTAATCACGACACTCCACAGGCACACCCCACAAGGCTGACCAAGCATGAATGTCTTCAATGCTCAAGCTTGAACACAATACCGCGCAGCGCTGAGACAAATTAAATTGGTGCTGGGCTGCCGAATCAATATCTCTCGGCAATGAGGCATCTTTTGAATTTAATTTTGGGAAAAATAATTCAAAGACACCTATCTCGCCCAATACCTCCAACATCCTAGACGGCTTCTCAGACATCAAACCCCTGGAAATTTCTTGCCAAACTCTTTCTTTGACTAAAGCACTTAACTCGCCACTAGCATGAATTTTCTTGAGCATGATGAGTGTGCTCGGATCAATTGAAAAATCAGAAAAGCGCGCAGCGAATCTTGCAATGCGCAATAGTCTCACGGGGTCTTCGCTGAAGGCTGGCCCAATATGTCTAAATAATTTATTGCCGATATCTTGTTGACCACCATATGGATCAATCACGTCACCTATTGGCTGACCATTTGCATCAGCCTCTTTGGCCATTGCATTGATAGTCAAATCACGTCTGGCCAAATCTTGCTCTAGCGTCACCTCTGGGTCTGCATGAAACACAAAGCCCTTGTATCCAGGCGCTACTTTTCGCTCAGTTCTGGCCAAGGCATATTCTGCATGCGTGACTGGATGTAAAAACACTGGGAAGTCTTGCCCGACAGGAGTGTATCCTTGCGCCAGCATTTGCTCAGGGCTTGCACCAACAACAACATAATCAAGATCTTTTACTGGCAATCCCAGCAACTGATCTCTGATAGCGCCACCAACAACATAAATCTTCACTTGATCAACACATCCAATGCTTGTGGGTTAATAGCAAATACTTTTTCCAAAGCATTTTCAGCACCCGGTGGCAACACATTGTCTTCGCTCATCGAAGCCAAATTATCTCGAGACATCAAAGTGGGTCCCGGCATCATTTCTAATAAGCCTGCCTGTAGATATGCCAATGGTTTCGGCAAGGGAATAACAATACTTTTTCTGCCGCCCACGACGCCAGCAAAATTCACCAACTCCGCCAAGGTGTATACACGAGGCCCAGCCAAATCAAACACCCTGCCAATTGTTTCTGACATTGAAATTGATTTCACAAACGCTTGAGCAACATCTGACACATACACCGGCTGAAATTTAACGCCTGCACCACCCAAAGGCAAAACTGGGGCGAACTTTTGCAAAGAGGCAAAAAGATTGATGAATTTATCTTTTTCACCAAACACCACAGATGGTCTAAAAATCGTCCAATCTAAATCGCTGGCCTTGACCAGGTTCTCTGCATCACCCTTGCTGCGCTGATACATCGATGCGCCAGAGCTACTAGCGCCCAAAGCACTCATGTGAATGTACCGCTTTAAATTTGCCGCAATCATCGCGGCAATGATTTTTTTAGTTAACTCAACATGGTTTTTTAAAAAGCCTGGTCCATACGGTGAGCCTGTTTTGTCGTGCAACACACCCACTAAGTTAATCACCACACCCTCTGGCCCTAAACGCTGGCACAAGTCAGCTAGAACGGATGGATCATGAATATTGGCTTCAATCACCTGAAGCTTCGGCAACACCCACAATTCTTTTGCGTATGCAGCTCTGCGTGTTGGCAATAAAACTGAATGGCCAAGCGCACTTAAGCCACTGGCTATTTTCTGGCCAATGAAGCCACTGCCACCAATCAATAATATTTTTGCTTCGTTCATCATGGCAATTCCGACAATACAGATGCTTTAGGAGAAACCGTTCCTAGATTCTGCTTAAGAGACGGCGTTTTGTTGGTCGACAAGGCGGTGTAATAACTGGCGTTTGCTAAAACATTTTTTACATATCCCCTGGTTTCATTGAAGGGAATTGTTTC
>JACCDY010642829.1_pt1 | contig 25592 bp, 21 predicted proteins | sample 7446391 | NCBI WGS metagenome assembly JACCDY01 (sample SAMN15323451, study PRJNA562643) | freshwater metagenome | isolation source: river surface water | place: USA:Blue River Watershed | collected 2017-08-18 | reverse complement strand
GCATCTGGCTCGAAACCAAACTCTTGCAAGTGTTGGCGGCTGATGCGGTTCATCTTGTTGATGGTCTCGATCATGTGCACTGGAATACGGATGGTGCGCGCTTGATCGGCGATAGAACGCGTGATCGCTTGGCGAATCCACCATGTGGCGTAGGTCGAGAACTTGTAGCCGCGACGGTATTCAAACTTGTCCACGGCCTTCATCAAGCCGATGTTGCCTTCTTGGATCAAGTCGAGGAATTGCAAACCACGGTTGGTGTATTTCTTGGCAATCGAAATGACCAAACGCAAGTTGGCTTCGATCATTTCTTTCTTCGCACCGCGTGAGCTACGTTCACCCGCATTCATGCGTTTGTTGATGTCTTTGAGTTGTTCCAAAGGCACCACCACACGGGCTTGCAAGTCAATCAGCTTTTGTTGCAAGTCTTGAATCGGTGGGATGTAGCGCCCCATGGTGGTTGACCATGGCTTGCCCGCAGCGGCTTGCTTTTCCACCCACTTGAGGTTGAGCAAGTTGGGTGGGAAGTCTTTGATGAAGGTGGCTTGAGGCATGCCGCACTTGTCCACGATGATGCGACGCAATTCGCGTTCGTTCTTGCGCACATCGTCCACTTGGCTGCGCACAGATTCGCACAGTTTCTCGATGGTTTTGGCCGTGAAACGGATGCCCATCAACTCGGCGGTCAAGGCGGTTTGCGCCTTCATGTAGGCAGGGGTGCCATAGCCTTCTTTGTCGTAGGTCTTGCGCAGCTTTTCGAACAACACAATCATGCGATCAAAGCGCTCAAGGGCAGCGTTTTTCAACTCTTCCAATTTCTTGGTCAGAGCTTTTGAGCCACCTTTGCCATCGTCATCGTCTTCTTCGTCAAATTCGTCGAAGTCTTCTTCGGCCACGTAGTCATCGGCTTCGTTGAGGTTGTTGAACCCATCCACGATGGTGGAGATGACGACTTTGTTTTCACGAATTTCTTCAGCCATGGCCAGCACAGCAGCGATGGTTGCTGGTGAGCCGCTGATCGCTGCCATCATGTCCATCAAGCCGCCTTCGATGCGCTTGGCAATTTCGATTTCGCCTTCGCGTGTCAGCAACTCGACTGTGCCCATTTCGCGCATGTACATGCGTACTGGGTCAGTGGTGCGGCCAAATTCGCTGTCCACGGTCGACAGCGCGGCTTCGGCCTCTTCTTCCGCTTCTTCTTCGGTCGCGGCTGTGGGAGTGTTGTTGTTCAGGAGCAGGGTTTCTGCGTCAGGCGTGTGCTCGTAGACGGCCACGCCCATGTCGTTCAACATGCTGATCACCACTTCGAGCGTTTCAGCATCGACCAGCTTGTCGGGCAAGTGGTCAGAAATTTCGCCGTGCGTCAGGTAGCCACGTGTTTTACCGAGTTTGATCAGGGTTTTCAGACGCTGGCGACGCTTTTGCATGTCTTCTTCAGACAGCACGGTTTCGTCCAAACCAAATTCTTTCATCAAGGCACGTTCTTTGGCCTTGCTGATCTTCATGCGCAGTGGCTTGGCCTTTTCTGCACCAGGTTCGATGACGGGTTCACCTTCGAGGTCTGCCTCGATATCGCCGATGTCGTCGTCTTCAGCTGCAGCTTTTTTGCCTTTGGCCTTAGTGGCCTTTTTAGCGGGCGCTTTCTTTGCAGTCGCTTTGGGGGCGTGGGCCTCTACGGCCGATGCTTTTTTCTTGGTGTCCTCAGCTTTGGCTTTGGATGTTGTTTTGGCTGCGGCTTTTGTTGCTGGTTTTTCAGCAGCTTTTGTTTTTGGTGCGGGCACTGACTTGGCTTTCGTTGCTGGCTTCGCTACGGATTTCGTAGCTGTTTTTGCTGCCGGTTTGGCAGCGGTTTTTGCAACGGGCTTTGCGGCTGGCTTTGTAACTGCTTTGCTTGCGGCTTTGACAGCTGGCTTGGTTGATGCTTTAGGGGCAGCAACGGCTGGCTTCTTAGCCACAGGCTTGGCAGGCTTCTTGGACTTACGGTCAACAGGCATGAAAACTCCTAGACTTCAAAGAAACGAATACACAGCGCCACAAAAGCCCGGCGCGGGAAAAGAAAAAGGGGGGTGAAGTGTGAACCTCTAAAAGCAAGCGGATTGGGCGAACATTTGGAATGCAGTCCTTGCGGTGAGGTGGCGAGTCGTGCGCTTGTGTCACGGTTGGCCGGGCCCGGAGGTGCTGCTGTCGCACTTGCTAGATGTGGATTATACCCAAAACCGTGACCTTCACTTGGCCACAGGCGCATCAATCGTGGCTTTCGACCAGTTTTTGTGGCATCTGCCCGAGCTGCTTGCGCCGTTCAAACAGAGCTTTGTAGCGCTGCATGGCTGTGGGGTCGGCGGCGGCTTCGGCGATGGCTTCTTTCATTTGCGCATCAAGGCTCTCAAACAAAATTTTGTTCAAGATGCCACGCAGCTCTAGCCCAGCTTCTTTGCGTTGTTGTTCAGGCGTGAGGCTTTCGGGCATGGGTTTGCCTTCATCGTCCAGCAGGGGCGTGAAGGCGGTGGCCATGACACGCAGAGCCAAGTCTTCTGACTCGTGCTCGCGCAGACCTTCACGCAGTGCCCCCCACGCTTGGTTGCCGTGTTCGTGGTGTTGCTGATCCAGCCACACAAAGAGCGGACCATGCGGAGGAGCCAGTTCGCACAAAAGGTGGTGGTCTTCGCTGGAGAGGTCTTCCCACAAGTCCATGTGCGAGAGCAGCACGCGTGCGGCGTGGTCGGCGCGGCCTTGGGGAATCAGGCGTGTGCCGCGCTTGTAGGTCTTGGGGGCGTAGGATTCGTGCGGTTTGAATTTGGATGACTTTTTAAATTCGCCGCCTGTGCGTGGCGCACTTGCTGCGGGTGCAGCAGGCATCCACAAGTCTTGCAGCTCGTGGTTGCCCAAGTCGGCCAGCTCGGCGATTTCACTGAGTAACTGGCGCTTGAGTGCGCCATCAGGCAAGGCCATCCACATGGGTTTGGCGTTGCTGGCCATGTGGGCACGGCCTTCGGCCGTGTGCAGGTCGCAGCCTTCGCGGGCCACTTCGATGAGGAAGCGGCTCAGTGGCATGGCTTCGGTCACGCAGTGGGCAAAGGCTTCTTTGCCAAATTCGCGGATGTAGCTGTCGGGGTCGTGTTCGGCAGGCAAGAACAAAAACTTCACACTGCGCACATCTGTGGCATAGGGCAGGGCACCATCGAGCGCTTTGCGCGCGGCGCGTCGGCCTGCGCCATCGCCGTCAAAGCTGAACACCACACTGTCGGTAAAGCGAAATAGTTTTTGCACATGGTCCGTCGTACACGCCGTGCCCAGTGTGGCCACGGCGTTGGGAAAACCCAGCTGTGCCAAGGCCACCACGTCCATGTAACCTTCGGTCACCAGCACATAGCCAGCGTCCCGCAAGGCGTTGCGGGCTTCAAACAAACCATACAGTTCGCGTCCTTTGCTGAACACAGGGGTTTCGGGCGAGTTGAGGTACTTGGGCGTACCTTCACCCAGCACGCGCCCACCAAAGCCAATGCATTCGCCTTTGACATTGCGGATAGGGAACATCACACGGTCGCGGAAGCGGTCGTAACGTTTCTCTTCTTCGCCGTCTTCTTGGTTGACGATGACCAAACCACTCTCGGCAAGCAGCGGGTTTTGGTAGTCGGGGAACACGCTGGCCAAGCTGCGCCAGCCTTCGGGCGCATAGCCCAAGCCAAAGTCTTTGGCAACTTGGCCGCTCAGACCACGGCCTTTGAAATAGGCAATTGCTTTAGGCGAGTTGCGCAAATGCTTGCGATACGCCTCGCCCGCTTTTTCCAATACATCGGTCAGCGTGGCTTGTTTTTGGCGCTGCTCGGCGGCGCGTGCGCGGTCTTGTGGGGAGATGTCTTCTTCTGGCACTTGCATGCCGACGTTTTGCGCCAAGTCCTTCACTGCTTCGACGAAGGTCATGCCCGCATGCTCCATCAAAAAACCAATGGCGTTGCCGTTCTTACCGCAACCGAAGCAATGGAAAAACTGCTTGGCAGGGCTGACCGAAAACGACGGCGACTTCTCGCCGTGGAACGGGCACAGCCCCATGAAATTGGCACCGCCCTTTTTAAGCTGCACATAGCGGCCCACCACCTCGACCACGTCGACGCGGGCTAAAAGCTCTTGAATGAAGGACTGGGGGATGGCCATATGTAAAAAGGGTGAAGCCTGATTTTAGGCGTCACCCTTTCAAGGAAGTTTGAACAACGTTTTGGTTTACTTCGGTGCCAAGCGAATCGCACCATCTAAGCGAATCACTTCGCCGTTGAGCAAGTCGTTTTCAAAAATGTGCAAGGCCAGCTTGGCGTAGTCCTGTGGTGTGCCCAAGCGTGAAGGGAAGGGTACGCCTGCGGCGAGTGCATCCTGCACCTCTTGGGGCATGCCAAACAACATAGGTGTACCCATGATGCCAGGGGCGATGGTCATGTTGCGAATGCCATTGCGAGCTAGATCACGGGCGATGGGCAGCGTCATGCCGACCACGCCACCTTTGGAAGCGCTGTAAGCCGCTTGGCCAATCTGGCCGTCATAGGCTGCCACTGAGGCGGTGGAGATCAACACACCGCGTTCGCCTGTGGCTTCGGGTTCGTTGTTGCACATGGCTTCAGAGGCCAAGCGAATCATGTTGAAGCTGCCAATGAGGTTGATGGTGATGGTTTTGCTGAACGAGGCCAAAGCATGTGCGCCGTTTTTGCCCACAGTTTTTTCAGCAGGGGCAATGCCCGCGCAGTTGACCAAGCCCATGAGCTTGCCCAAAGACACGGCCTTGGCCACCACGGCTTGGCCATCTGCCTCGTTGCTCACATCGCATTTCACAAAAGCGCCGCCAATGTCTTTGGCCACGGCTTCGCCTTTGTCGGCTTGCATGTCGGCGATGACCACAATGCCGCCTTTGGCGGCGAGTGCACGTGCCGTGCCCTCGCCCAAGCCTGATGCGGCGCCGGTGACGATGAAAACTTTGCCTTTGATGTCCATGAGGGTCTCCAGAATGTAGATGGTTGCTTTACGTTTACGTAAACGTCAATTATGCGGGATGACGGAGGCTTGTGGTGGTGATCTAGGACAATCCCTAGTGAATGATTTTTTAAGGTTATGGGATGAATTTGCGTTGGTGGTTAGTTGTCAGTGTGGCGGTGTTGGCGGGGTGTACCTCGCATGGGCCTTTGGCGCCAGTGGAAGCTGTCAAGCCAGATGTGCCCGTGGTCAAGCGCGTGCCTAAATTGGGTTTGGCTTTGGGGGGAGGCGCGGCACGTGGCTTTGCGCATGTGGGCGTGATTCAGGTGCTGGAAGAAGCAGGCATCAAGCCTGACTTGGTCGTGGGTACCTCTGCGGGGAGTGTGGTGGCGGCGTTTTATGCCAGCGGCAAAGATGGCGCTCAGCTGCAAAAAGCTGCTGAAACCATGGAAGAGGCCACCATCACGGATTGGACCGTGCCACTGCTAGGTCGCGGCATGATGCGAGGCGATGGTTTGGCCCGCTATATCAGCAAACAAACAGGCGGCCGACGCATTGAAGAGATGAAGATGCCGCTGGGCATCGTGGCCACGGACTTAAAAACAGGAGAGGGTGTGTTGTTTCAGCGTGGCGACACCGGCACTGCGGTACGTGCGTCGAGCTCGGTGCCCTCGGTGTTTGAGCCCGTGCGTATTGGCAATCGCGAGTTTGTAGATGGTGGTTTGGTGTCCCCCGTGCCTGTGCGTTATGCACGACAGATGGGCGCCGAGTATGTGCTGGCCATCGATATTTCTAGCCCACCCGAGTCTGGCAAAACGGGCGATATGTTTGACATCTTGATGCAGACCTTCACCATCATGGGTAAGAGCATCAATACCTTGGAACTGCGCGATGCCGATTTGGTGGTGCGCCCTGCATTGAACGATGTGGGCAGTGCCGATTTCAAAGCGCGTCGTCGTTCCATAGAGGCTGGGCGTGCGGCCATGCTGCAAGCTTTGCCTAAGCTCAGGGCTGCATTAGCGACTCAATAAAGACAGACGAAAAAAAGGGGCCCACCTTGCGGCGGGCCCTTGAAGGGATTCCTGCACCCTGAGGTGACGAAGAATCCGAGGAGACAATCGTTACAAATTAACGCTTCTTAGCAGCGTTCTTGGTGGCTTTCACAGCAGTTTCAGCCACGGTTTTCAATTGTGATTCGGCCAAGTCAGACGCTTGTTTCACAGCTTTTTGCACAGATTCCACAGCGGTGTTGCTGGCTGTCACGGCTTGTTGGAAGAAGGCGACTGCTTGCTCAGAGCCAGCAGGTGCGTTTTTCAAAGCAGATTCGATGTAAGCCTGAACTGCTTGTTGGCCTTCAGCAGCTTTACCTTCCAGGCCCTTGGTGAATTCAGCGCCAGTGCCTTGAGCGATGTCATACACGTGACGGCTGTAAGCAGCAGATTTTTCAGCCAAAGGTTGGATGAAGCTGGTTTGCAAAGCGATCAACTCTTGTGCGTCCTTCACGGCCATCACGGCTTGTGCGTGAGCAGCAGACTCGGCCAAAGCGGCGCGGCCAGCTGTGAGGTTGAGTTCAACCAATTTTTCAACGCCAGCGAAGGCTTTGTTTGACAAACCAAACAGGTTGTCGAGGTTGGCTTTGTTTGTAGCGGCGATTTGTTCAACGTTGATCATGGTGATACTCCAAAAAGTTAAGTGAGCTTGCAGAAAATGTTGCGGTGCAGCATTGGGATGAAGTTTAGGGTTATCCCGTGGGTTTGCAAGAGGGTTTGAGGCTTTTGGGGGCTGTTTAGAGGTGGCGTTCTAAAACCTAAGGTTTTTACAAATTGGTCACAATGCAAGCCTTGTTTCATGCGGTTCCCACGGGCTATGCGCGCTTTTTATTCCGACCAGTTTGTGTTGCCCTTGCCGCCAGGCCATCGTTTTCCGATGGCCAAGTACCGCCTCTTGCGCGATAGGCTGAGCGCCGAAATGCCCGACGTGACCCTAGAAGCGGCCCCACCAGCCAGTGATGGTGAGCTGGCCTTGGTGCACACGCCCAGCTACATCCAAGCGGTGGCGCAGGGCACGCTAACGCAGGCGCAGCAAAAAGAAATTGGTTTTCCGTGGACACCCGCCATGGTTGAGCGTTCGCGCCGTTCTGCAGGTGCCACAGTGATGGCAGCTCGCACGGCCTTGTTCGGTCGGCAGGGTGTAGCCGCCAATCTTGCTGGCGGCACGCATCACGCGTATGCCGATAAAGGCAGCGGCTTTTGTGTATTCAACGATGCAGCCGTGGCTACGCGCCTCATGCAAGCCGAGTGGGGGCGTGTCCATAAGCAGCCTTTGCAAGTGGCCATCATTGACTTGGATGTGCACCAAGGCAACGGTACAGCACGCATCTTTGAGCGGGATGATCAGGTGTTCACCTTGTCTATGCATGGGGCACGGAACTTTCCCTTCGAGAAGGAAGCCAGCGATTTAGACATCGAATTGCCCGATGGCTGTGACGACGTCGCTTATTTAGAAGCACTAGAACACGCTTTGGCCGAGCTTGAGGCCCGTTTCAGACCAGGATTGGTCATTTACCTCGCTGGTGCTGACCCCCACGAAGGCGACCGCTTGGGCCGACTCAAGCTGAGCTTTGATGGCTTAGAGGCGCGTGACCGACGTGTGTTTGACTGGGCCTGCTCCAAGCGGATTCCTTTGGCCTTTTCGATGGCGGGCGGTTATGGCCGCGAAATGTCTGACACAGTTCAGGCACAAGTCAACACTTACCGTGTCGCCTATGCGTACTGGCGACGCTGGCAAAATCTGTCTCAATGAGTTCCGCATCCACTTCCCGTCCACAACCCGAATCACGCAGCGCTTTCAAAGTGTTTCGTCGCATCGACACGCGTTGGATGGACAACGATGTGTATGGCCATGTCAACAACGTTGTGTACTACAGCTGGTTTGATACCGCCGTCAATGCGCACCTGATTGAGCAAGGTGCATTGGATATCCACCATGGCGACACCATTGGTTTGGTCATTGAAACCCAATGCAACTACTTTGCGCCGTTGGCGTTTCCGCAAACCATCGACGCGGGCATACGTGTGGCCAAGTTGGGCAGTTCAAGTGTGCGCTATGAAATAGGGTTGTTCGCTCAAGGCGAAGACCTGTGTGCTGCACGTGGCCATTTTGTGCACGTGTATGTTGATCAAGAAAACCGTCGGCCTGTGAAGGCCTTGCCTTCGAAATTAAAAACTGTCTTGGAGACCCTTGTATGACTAACCCAGCCAACGTTGCTGCTGTAGACCACGCCATCACTTCACGCATGTCTGCGCGTGCATTCACGCAACAAGAAGTCTCGCGTGAGCTGATTACCGAAATTTTGCAAGTCGCGAGCCGTGCGCCTTCAGGCACCAACACGCAGCCTTGGAAGGTTTACGTGTTGCAAGGTGCGACGCGTGATGCACTGGTCGAGAAAGTATGCGCCGCGCATGAAGCCATTCGTGCCAACCCAGAAGTGGCCAAGCAGTACACCGAGCAATATGACTATTACCCCGCACAATGGGTCAGCCCCTACATCGACCGCCGTCGCGAAAACGGTTGGAGCCTTTACGGTCTGCTGGGTATCGGCAAAGCTGACAAAGATCGCATGCATGAGCAACAGCAACGCAATTTCAAATTTTTTGATGCGCCTGTGGGCTTGATGTTCACCATCGACCCCATCATGGGCCGTGGCTCCTTGTTTGACTACGGCATGTTTGTGCAAAACATCATGCTCGCAGCGCGTGCACGTGGCTTGCACACCTGTCCGCAAGCCGCATGGAATGGTTTTCACAGCATCATCCTGCCGCACATAGGCGCAGGAGAGGGGGAGATGATGGTGTGCGGCATGTCGTTGGGCTATGCCGATGAAAGCGACAAGGTCAACACCTTGGTCACACCCCGTGTACCTGTGAATGAATTCACCCATTGGGTGGCTTGAGTTTCATTAAGTTAGTTTGCAATGATCATCACCAGCCTGCTCGACACCGATCTTTATAAATTCACCATGATGCAGGCTGTGCTGCATCAGTTCCCGAGTGCGCAGGTGTCTTACAAGTTCAAGTGCCGCAATCCTGGTGTGGCGCTGGCGCCGTATGTACAAGAAATTCGTGACGAGATTCGCTCCTTGTGCAGCTTGCAGTTCCAAGACGCCGAGCTGGCTTGGCTGCGCAGCCTGCGCTTCATCAAGAGTGACTTTGTCGATTTCTTGGGTCTGTTTCGTCTGAATGAGAAATACATTCAGGTCAGTGCTTTGTCAAACGGCGAGATCGACATCAGCATCCAAGGCCCTTGGCTGCACACCATTTTGTTTGAAATTCCCGTGTTAGCCATTGTCAACGAGGTGTACTTTCGCAACACGCAAAAAGTGCCAGACTTCTTGGAAGGCCGCCGTCGCTTGGATCAAAAGATTGAGGCTTTGCATGCCGAACGTTTGAGCGATTTAAAAATTGCTGACTACGGCACACGCCGCCGTTTTTCGAAAGCGTGGCACGAAGAGTTGTTGCGTGTGCTCATTTCAAAATTGGGCACAGGGTCCAAAGGCCAATTGGCTGGCACAAGCAACGCCTTGTTTGCCATGAAGCTCGGCCTCACGCCATTGGGCACGATGGCGCACGAATACCTGCAAGCCTGCCAAGCTTTGGGGCCGCGTTTGCGTGACAGCCAAGTGTTTGGGTTCGAGACATGGGCGCGTGAATACCGAGGCGACCTAGGCATCGCACTCAGCGATGTGTATGGCATCGAACCGTTTTTGCGCGACTTTGACATGTACTTTTGCAAGCTGTTCGATGGCGCACGGCACGACAGTGGAGACCCCTTCACTTGGGGTGAGCGCATGATTGCGCATTACCGCAACAACCGCGTGGACCCATTGACCAAAACCTTGATTTTTTCAGACGGCCTGACCGTAGAAAAAACCATTGCGCTGTACCAACAGTTCCGTGGCCGTTGCCAATTAGCGTTTGGCATTGGCACCAACTTGACCAACGACTTGGGCTATGAGCCCTTGCAAATTGTCATCAAGATGACGCAGTGCAATGGCCAGCCTGTGGCCAAACTGTCAGATACACCCGGCAAAGGCATGTGTGATGATGAAAATTATTTGGCCTATTTGCGCCAAGTGTTTGACATTGCACAACCCGTTTAATAAAGGTTCGGCATGATCACAGCTTTGGTGTTTGTCTTCGTCGTGGCGTATGCCGCGATTGCATTTGAGCATCCGCTCAAGATCAATAAATCAGCATCCGCGCTGGTGGGGGCGGGTTTGCTATGGACCATTTATGCATTGAATACGGGTGATGCGCATTTGGTCGGTGAGCATCTGAGCGAGTCACTCATCAGCACGGCACAAATTGTGTTCTTCTTGATGGGCGCGATGGCCATCGTGGAAGTGGTGGATGCCCACAATGGTTTTGAAGTCATCACCTCGCGCATCAAAACCACCAAACTCTCTAGCCTGATGTGGTTGGTAGGTTTTGTGACCTTTTTCCTGAGTTCTATTTTGGACAACCTCACCACCACCATTGTGATGGTGTCCTTGATGAAAAAGCTACTCGACAAACGCGACGATCGTTTGTTTTTTGCAGGCATCATCGTCATTGCGGCCAACGCTGGCGGCGCTTGGTCACCCATTGGTGATGTGACCACCACCATGCTTTGGATTGGCGGACAAATCACAGCCTTGGAAATCATCAAAGGTTTGTTCTTGCCTTCGCTCATCAACCTGTTGGTGCCGTTATGGGTGACCAGCTTTTGGCTCAAAGGCCAAGCTGTGGTGTCACCCGTGGTCGCTGAGTTTGAACAGACTTTGCCTGGGACCACGCCGTTTGAACGCAATCTGATGTTCTTCTTAGGTTTGGGTGTGTTGGTGGCTGTGCCAGCCTTCAAGACGTTGACGCATTTGCCACCTTTCATGGGTGTGTTGTTCGGCTTGGGTGTCTTGTGGTTGGTTGGTGACTTGGTTCACCGTCAAAAAGCTGAGGAAGACAAAGCACATTTGTCACTCACGTATGCGCTCACACGCATAGACATGCCATCAATTGTTTTCTTTGTCGGCATCTTGCTGTCGGTTGCTACGTTGGAACACGCGCACATTTTGTCGAATGTGGCCGCTTGGCTTGATCAAGCTGTGGGTCGTCAAGATGTGATTGTGATGATCATTGGTGTGGTCAGCGCCATTGTCGACAACGTGCCCTTGGTTGCTGCATCTATGGGCATGTATAGCTTGGAGCAATACCCGTCCGACAGCTTCTTGTGGGAGTTCTTGGCGTATTGCGCAGGCACAGGCGGCTCAATTTTGATCATTGGCTCTGCGGCTGGTGTGGCCGCCATGGGTTTGGAAAAAATGGATTTCGTTTGGTACCTTAAAAAAATCAGCGGATTAGCGTTGATCGGCTACTTTGCTGGTGCTCTGTTTTACATCGCTGAGTACACGCTCATGCATTAATTGAAAGTTGTCTATGAAAACCAAAATCATTGTGGCTCGTCCTATTTTTGAAGCAACTTTGGCACGTTTGCGTGAACACTTTGACGTGACCGATAACCAAGCCGATGTGGCATGGACCAAAGCCTCATGGATGCAAGCACTGTCGCAACATGCCGGTGCACTCACCACAGGCTCTGACCCAGTCGACGCAGAAGTGCTCAAAGCCTGCCCTGGCCTCAAAGCCGTGGCAAATATGGCCGTGGGCTACAACAACTTTGATGTGCCAGCCATGATCGCACAAGGCGTGCAAGCTAGTAACACGCCTGATGTGTTGACCGAAACCACCGCTGACTTTGGCTTTGCTTTGCTGATGGCCACCGCCCGCCGCATGGCCGAGAGCGAGCACTATCTGCGCCGTGGCGAGTGGACGCAGTGGCGCTACGACATGTTTGCTGGCGCTGAAGTGCATGGCAGCACCATTGGCATCATGGGCATGGGCCGCATTGGCCAAGGCATTGCCCGTCGCGCGGCGCTCGGCTTTGGCATGAAGGTGATTTATCACAACCGTTCGCGTCTGAGTGCTGAGTCTGAAGCCGAATGCAAAGCCACCTACGTGAGCAAAGAAGAGCTGCTCAAAACCGCAGACCATGTGATGCTGGTTGTGCCCTACAGCGCCGCATCGCACCACACCATTGGCGCGGCTGAATTGGCACAGATGAAACCCACCGCCACACTGATCAACATTGCACGGGGCGGCATTGTGGATGACGCTGCTTTGGCCGTCGCTTTGCGCAACAAACAAATTGCAGCAGCGGGCTTGGATGTGTTTGAAGGTGAGCCCAAGGTTCACCCAGATTTGCTCACTGTGCCCAACGTGGTGCTCACGCCTCACATTGCCAGTGCCTCTATCCCTACACGCATGGCCATGGCCAACTTGGCGGCTGATAACCTGATCAGCTACTTCACCCAAGGCAAATCAGTCACACCCCTGAACACGGTCGCGGCATGATGGAAATTTGGATAGCGGTTGGCGTTGGGGCATTCAATGCCTTGCTTTTGCTGCTACTGTTGCGCCGCCCCAATGGCGATCACGATGCAGCACTTGCTTTGCAGCAGAGCCTGCAAAGCATGCACGAAAAGCTGGAGCGCATTGAGCGCGAGCTGCGCACCGAAATTACCGAGTCATCGCGCGGGGGCCGCCAAGAGCTGACGCAAAACTTGGCCGTGTTTCAGCAAAGCCAAGTGCAGCAGCTCACGCTCATGCAAAAAAGCATTGGCGACACACTCAACCAACAGCTGCAGCAACTGCAAAAAAGCAATGCTGACAAGCTCGACGAAATGCGTCGCACGGTGGACGAGAAACTGCAAACCACGTTGGAAAAGCGTTTGTCCGAAAGCTTCAAACAAGTGGCGGAACGCTTAGAGCAAGTGCACAACGGTCTCGGCCAAATGCAAAAGCTGGCAGACGGTGTGGGTAGCTTGCAGCGCGTGCTGACCAACGTCAAAACACGTGGCATGTTTGGTGAGGTTCAGTTAGAGGCCTTGCTTGAGCAAGTGCTGACGATTGAGCAATACGCCAAGCAAGTGGAAACCAAGCCGCGCAGCAACCAACGCGTGGACTTTGCCATTCGCTTTCCTGGCCGAGGTGGTACAGATGGCGAGCCCGTGTGGTTGCCGATTGACGCCAAGTTTCCGCGCGAAGACTACGAGCGCTTGTTGGACGCGCAAGAGCGCGCCGATGCAGTCGCGGCTGAAATAGCAGCCAAAGCACTGGAGGTGCGCATTCGCACCGAAGCCAAGAGCATTGCCGAGAGCTACCTGGCGCCACCCCACACCACTGACTTTGCGATTTTGTTTTTACCCACCGAAGGCTTGTATGCCGAGGTGTTGCGCTGCCCTGGTTTGATGGACAGCTTGCAGCGCGATTACCGCGTCACACTGGCTGGCCCCACCACGTTGCTGGCCATGTTCAACAGTTTGCACATGGGCTTTCGCACGCTGGCCTTGGAGCAGCAAGCCTCTGAGGTGTGGAAGGTGTTGGGCGCGGTTAAAACCGAGTTCGAGCGCTATGGCGATTGGGTGGAGAAGGTGCGCGAGCAAGTGCAAAAAGCGGCAGATACTTTGGATCGTGCCGATACGCGCAGTCGTCAAATGCGCCGCGCCTTGAAAAACGTTGAAGCCTTACCAGAAGGCGAAGCCCAAGCCTTGTTGCCTAAGTTTGACGACGCCTTGGATGACTCGGACGCCAAAGTTTGAAGCGTGAACTTGCCAAACTGATTGCAGGCCAAGTGTGCCTACATGCTTGCATGGCAGGCATGCGAATGGCCGCACCGTTGATGGCTTTGCGCAGCGGGCAAAGCGAAGCCGCTGTGGGTTTTTTGTTGGCCATGTTTGCTTTGACCCAAGTGTTCCTCGCATTGCCCGCAGGCCGCTATGCTGACTTGCACGGTTTAAAGCGCCCCGTGCTGTGCAGCGTGCTCATGGGGGCTTGTGGTGCGGGTGCTGCCGCTTTGTGGCCGATATTCCCCGTGTTGTGTTTCAGTGGCTTGATGACGGGCGGCGCCACAGGCATTGCCATCATCGCATTGCAGCGTCATGTAGGTCGGGCAGCACAAGGTTTGACACAGATGAAGCAAGCCTTCAGTTGGTTGTCGATTGCACCTGCGTTTTCAAACTTCATTGGCCCGTTCATGGCGGGCTTGTTGATTGACCATGCCGGTTTTCAATGGGCGTTTGCGGCCATGGCCGCTTTGCCCATGATTGCCTGGGTATGGATTCGTCAAGCGCATGAACTGCCCAAAGTCGAGCAGCCCGAGGGCCATGAAAACAACAGCGCGTGGGATTTGCTCAATGAGCCTATGTTTCGCCGCTTGCTGATGGTCAATTGGTTTTTGTCAGCGTGTTGGGATGTGCACACCTTTGTCGTGCCCATCTTGGGCCATGAGCGCGGTTTGAGTGCTTCGGCCATTGGTTCAATTTTGGGTGTGTTTGCGTTGGCTGCGGCCTTCATTCGCATGATGATGCCGTTCATTGCGGCGCGCCTGCATGAATGGCAAGTGGTGACGGGCGCGATGCTGATTACCTCGTTCATGCTGGCGGTGTATCCGTTCACCGAAACGGCATGGCTGATGGGCGCATGTTCGGTGTTGGTGGGCTTGTCGCTCGGTGGTGTTCAGCCCATGATCATGAGCACCTTGCATCAAATCACGCCCGAGCATCGGCATGGTGAGGCGCTAGGTTTGCGCTTGATGGGCATCAACGCATCAAGTGTGCTGATGCCCATGGTGTTTGGTGCAGCAGGCACCGTCATTGGCATCAGCGGGGTGTTTTGGTGTGTGTCAGCCGTGGTTGGCTTGGGGTCACGTGGCGCGTACCAGCTCAGAGTTCATAAAAAGCTCTGATGAAATTCCATGCGTCGTCCACGCTGTCGACGTATTTGAACAAGTCCAAGTCTTCTTCAGAAATGACACCTTCTTCCACCAACACCTGTGGGTTGAACAAGCGTTTCCAGTAATCGCTGCCGTACAACACGATAGGCACAGGCTTGGCTTTTTTGCATTGCACCAAGGTGAGGGTCTCGAACAACTCATCCAGCGTGCCAAACCCGCCAGGAAAAGCCACCAAGGCTTTGGCACGCATCATGAAATGCATTTTGCGCAGCGCAAAGTAGTGGAACTTGAAACTCAGATCAGGCGTGATGTAGGGGTTGGGTGTTTGCTCGTGGGGCAGGGCGATGTTCAGGCCCACGCTGATGCCGCCAGCTTCTTGTGCACCACGGTTGGCTGCCTCCATGATGCCGGGGCCGCCGCCCGTGCAAATGAAAAACTTATGGTCGGCGTTTTGGAGTGCGCTGAACTTGGTGATGGTGTGGGCGAGTGCGCGTGACTGTTCGTAGTACTTGGCGTTTCGCACCAAAATTTCGGCTTTGGCAATTTGTTTTTCATCACCGCTTGCACGGGCACGAATGAGTTCGCGGTGTGATTCCTCTTCGCTGCGAAACCGTGCGCTGCCAAAAATCACCACGGTGTGCTCAATGCCCCGTTCGATTTGTGCCAAATCGGGTTTGAGCATTTCCAGCTGAATTCGCAGGCCGCGTGTCTCGCGTCGCAGCAAGAACTCGGGATCGGCAAAAGCCAAGCGGTTTGATTCAGGGGTGATTGAGTCGCCGTTGTCGTAATGCGCTTTGAGGGTTTCCCAAGCTTCGGCAAGGCGTCGGTCGTGAGGGTCTAGCATTCCATCCATGCGGCGATGTTACATGGCAGAAATGCCTGGTGCACAGGCCATAAAAAAGGCCCCCGAAGAGGCCTTGATTGCTAAGTCTGTGAAGGCTTAGACGCGCTTGCGGTATTCGCCCGTGCGTGTGTCGATTTCGACTTTGTCGCCTTGCGCCACGAACAATGGCACAGCCACTTCGAAGCCAGTGGCGATTTTGGCGGGCTTCAACACTTTGCCTGAGGTATCGCCTTTGACAGCGGGCTCAGTCCAAGTGATTTCGCGTGTCACGTTGGTGGGCAATTCCACAGAGATGGCTTTCTCGTCGTAGAACACCACTTCGAGTTCCATGCCGTCTTCGAGGTAGTTCAGGGCGTCGCCCATGTTGCTGGCTTCGACTTCGTACTGGTTGAAGTCGGCGTCCATGCAAACGTACATGGGGTCAGCGAAGTAAGAGTAGGTGCACTCTTTTTTGTCCAAGATGACTTGGTCCATCTTGTCGTCGGCTTTGAATACGACTTCGGTACCGAAGTTGGCGATCAAGCTTTTCAATTTCATGCGAACGGTGGAAGAGCCACGGCCGCCACGTTGGTATTCGGTGCGCAGGACAACCATAGGGTCTTTGCCGTGCATGATGACGTTGCCAACGCGGATTTCTTGTGCGGTTTTCATAGTGATGTGAAGTTTTTTAAGAGGTATGTGGCCCATGCAGCTTTGGCTGCGCTTGGGTTCGCAAAGCCGCTTATTTTAGCGTTTTTGGGCCACGAAACGGACCAATTGGCTGGTGAGATCGGTTTGGGCTTGCAAATGGCGCAGCACTTGCTGGCTCCACTCACGCCCAGCGTCAATGGTGGCGCGGGATAGCGCAGGAAGTGGCCCTGTTTCAAGCCCGTTCCACACCGCATGAAATTGTTTTAAAACCGCAGGCATTCCCAGTGCCTCTTCAAAGGCGTGCAGCTTGTCATGGTGGGCCAAATCGTCCTGCGGATAAATGTGCCACACCAACGGCTGTCCCGCCCAAAGCGCGCGCACCAGCGAGTCTTCGCCACGCACCAGGTTGACATCGCAAGCCCACAGTAAGTGGTCAAACTCGGTTTGATGGAGGTAGGGGAGTTGGCTGATGTGTAACTGGCCTGTGCCACTGGTGGGCATATGCAGGGCTTGGGTAGTAGCTGCCACGGCGGCGCTGGGACGACCTGAGGTGACGAGCAGGCGTGTGGGCTGGTCCCCTTGGCTGAGTTGCGCCAGAAAATCGGACAAGGCAGCAGGCTCATAGCAAAACAGGCTGATGAGGCACTCGTTGGCAGCAATGGGTTTGTCGAGTGGCAAAGCGTTCAGCCATGCTTGGCGTTGAAACGCCGTTTGACGTGCTGCTAAATCTGGTTCGCGCAGCAAGCCGCCTGTATCGGGCGTGAAGCCTGGGAAGAAAAACCATTTGGTCGCGCCACGTGCAGGCCCGCTCATCAAGGGCGAGGCCAACCCATGCGAGCTGGCCACATAGCCCTCAGCACTTAGATATTCAAGGTTGATCCACACAGGTGGTGGGCCTTGCATCATCAGTGCTTGAAACGCTTCGGGCAGCTCGCAGCCAAAGGCTTCAATCACCACATCGCCCACTGCGAATGTGGCGTTTTGCGACAGAGCTTGGAGCGTTGCATCGTCGGGCCATGCATGGATAGTCACGCCAGCGCAGCCTTGCGGGGCCATCCAAGTGAGGGCCGAAGCATCGTCCACCCACAAGCGCACGGTATGGCCGCGTTGTGCCAAGTCTGCGCACAGCCGCCAGCACACGCCTAGGTCGCCGTGGTTGTCGATGACGCGACAAAAAATATCCCAACGCAGGCTGGGTGAGGAGTGGGTGTCTGTTTTCACGTTAGAGATTGTCCACAATACGGGCATGTCCAAAACTTCTTCAGACACCACACCAGAGCACGCAGCACCGCGCCACCCGCCCGAGCTGTTAGAGCTTGTGGCCAGCTTGCCTGCATTGCCCGGCGTGTACCGCTACTTTGATGCACAAGAGCAGGTGCTGTATGTGGGCAAGGCCATCAACCTGAAGAAGCGGGTGTCGAGCTATTTCCAAAAAGACCATGGCGGCACACGCATTGGTCACATGGTGAGCAAGATTGCGCGCATGGAAACCACGGTGGTCCGTTCAGAGGCTGAGGCATTGCTGCTGGAAAACAACCTCATCAAAACGCTCAAGCCCAAATACAACATCTTGTTTCGCGATGACAAGAGCTACCCGTATTTGAAGATGACGCGTGGCTTGACATTGAAAGCGGATGACACACCCAAGCCAGGCGCTAACCCCAGCCCTCAACAAGTGCCACGCGTTGTTTACTACCGAGGGGCGGTGGACAAACGCCACGACTACTTTGGCCCATACCCCAGCGTGTGGGCGGTGCGTGAGGCTATTCAGCTCTTGCAAAAAGTATTTCGCTTGCGCACCTGTGAAGACACTGTGTTCAACAACCGCACGCGCCCGTGTTTGCTGTTTCAAATCAAGCGATGCTCGGGGCCGTGCGTGGGTCTGATTTCTGTGCCCGACTACCAGCGCGATGTCGACAGCGCCATGCGTTTGCTGCGTGGAGAAACGCAAGAGGTGATGGGCAGCATCGAAGCACGCATGATGGCGCACGCTGAGAAGCTGGAGTTTGAACAAGCCGCCGAGCTGCGCAACCAAATGAGTGCGCTCTCCAAAGTGCTGCACCAACAAGCTGTGGACACCGTGGGTGACCAAGACGTGGACATCCTTGCCGTCAAAGTACAAGGCGGCAAAGCCTGCGTCAACTTGGCCATGGTGCGCGGTGGCCGCCACTTGGGCGATCGACCTTACTTTCCTGTGCATGTGGACGATGCCGAGCCTGCCGAAGTGCTGGAGGCGTTTTTGAGCCAGCACTATTTGGATGTACCTGTACCGCCTGCACTCATCACCAGCCACGCGGTGGACAAAGAACTACTGCAAGCGCTGACTGAACAAACGGGCGTCAAGATCACCGCCGTGCACAACCCGCGCGAGCAACGCCGTGTGTGGCTAGAAATGGCGCAACAAAACGCGGACATTCAACTGGCCCGCTTGTTGGCCGAAGAAGGTTCGCAACAAGCGCGCACCCGTGCGTTGGTGGATGCACTGGATTTAGCGCCAGAAGATTTAGAGCAGTTTCGTGTGGAGTGCTTTGACATTTCGCATACCTCGGGCGAGTCCACGCAAGCGTCGTGCGTGGTGTTTCATCACCACAAAATGCAGAGCGCCGAATATCGCCGCTACAACATCGACGGCATCACGGGCGGCGACGACTACGCCGCCATGCGCCAAGTGCTGGTACGTCGCTACAGCAAACTGGCCGAGGCCGTGCGGGCGGGCGAAGGCAAGCTGCCCGACCTCGTGTTGATTGACGGTGGCAAAGGTCAAGTGTCGATGGCGCGTGAGGTGTTTGAGTCGCTCGGGCTCGACCTGTCGCGCATCGTGGGCGTGGAAAAAGGCGAGGGCCGCAAAGTGGGCCTCGAAGAGCTGGTGTTTGCCGATGGCCGCGAGAAGGTTTACCTCGGCAAAGACTCGGCGGCGCTCATGCTGGTGGCGCAAATTCGGGACGAGGCCCACCGCTTTGCCATCACGGGCATGCGTGCAGCACGCGCCAAAGTGCGCGTGGGTGGCAGCAAACTCGAAGAGATCCCAGGTGTGGGGCCAAAAAAGCGCGCCAAGCTGTTGCAGCGCTTTGGCGGCGCACGCGGCGTGGGCGATGCCAGCGTGGCAGACCTGTGTACCGTGGAAGGTATTTCGGAAGAGTTGGCGCAAACAATTTATAACGCTTTAAGATGAATCAAGGGATATCTAGGTAGTTTATTGAGCTATTTTTAAGTACTATGAAAGGTCTCTTTATAAGGTGTTTGTATGAGATCTATGCTTTGTGCTCCCGTGAAGGCACTTCAATTTTCATTCGCCGTTTTATGGCTCGCCGTGGTGGCTGGCTGTGGCGGTGGGGGAGGGAGTTCTGAGACTCAAATCACAAACGATGCCACTTGTAAGGTCACTGGGTCTGGCACGCAACTCCTGACTTACACATTAAGCAGCCCGAGCTCATCGTCGAGCGCGGTGAATGAGAGCTTGCCCTACAGTTACAGCTGGTCGTGTACCACGAGTACACGGAGTTTGTCGGGCAACGGGGTGCCCAATCATGCGGTCACTGATGGTGCCTTTGCCACCAAAATCAGTGCGCAGAGTGTGGCTTTCAGTGCGCCTTACTCACCCACCAAGCAAACCACTGCGACGACCTATACCATGGCGTCTCCTGGCTATGCCATCAACAGCGTGAAGTTTGATCCCCAAACCAACGGGGGGTGCCCAAGCACTGCAAACAGTGCAAGCAACTGCAACTACGCACAAAAGGCATCAGGCGATTTCAACATGGTGGCCAAGGCAGGTAACACCTCGCCTTGGCAATTCGACTTTGGTGTGGACACCAGCAACGCGCACGTTCAGCCAGGTGGGATTTATCACTACCACGGTGTGCCTACTGGATTGATCACTAAGCTCAACACCAGCGCAGCCAAAACCATGACCTTGGTCGGATGGGCCAATGATGGGTATCCCATTTATGACCAATACAGCGACAGTTCGGCGAGTTCAAACACAAACACGCTGCCCAAAGTTACATCGGGATGGACGACCAAAACAAGTCCAAGCTCTGGACGGCCCTCGATCACGTATTTCGCCATGGGTCACTTTGAAGAGGACTGGGAATTCACGGGTAACGTTGCTGGGGCTCTGGACAAATGCAACGGGCACACAGGGGCGACACCTGAGTTTCCCAATGGCAGTTATCACTACCACCTGACCGAAACCTATCCATTCGTGCAACGCTGTGTGTTTGGCAAACTGAGTTAATGAAACTCGTTCGGACGCTGGGCCTCCTATTTGTGGTGTGGTGGGTGGGGGCAGCTCAGGCCCATTTGATGTCGGCGGATCGCGCCACATTCAATATCCGAGAAGATGCGGGTTACATGGTGTTGTCGATACCTACGCAATTTTTTCAAGGGCTACCCATAGACGATCAGGGCATGTTGGCCGCACAGAGTCTTGAGCCTTATCGTGCGCAAATCGACGCTCAAATTCGCAATGCCCTTGAGCTGACGCATGACACGCCGCAGCAACGCGGTGTGCCCATTTCGGCAGAAATGATTCACATGACGGCATCGGTCGCGGCACATGCACCATTGACGGATCAGATTTTGGTTTTTTTACGATTCGCATGGCCCACTTCAACGCATATTCCCTCAGGGCTGCATTTGCATACCAAGCTGTGGAGCAAGCCTGCGCCGCAGCAACTTGAAATCGATGTGATGCAAGACGGAGGGCCAAGAGAAAAATATTGGCTGAACGCACACAACCCCGACATGGACTTGCTGCCCAGCACGGGCGCGTTGATGGGGCGTTTTGTTCGCCTAGGGGTGACCCACATCTTGGAAGGGCTTGACCACTTGTTGTTTTTATTTTTGCTGCTTATTTCAAAAGTGTCGTGGCGGCGTTGGCTGGTGGTGCTGAGTGGCTTTACGCTGGCCCATGCCTGTACCTATGCAGCGGTGATGCAGGGGCTGGTGATCGCCCCCTCGGCTTGGGTAGAGACCTTGATTGCATGCACCATTGGCTGGAGTGCCATGGCGATTTTGCGGCGTCACCACGCATCCATGATGACGGACTTGGCCATCACCTGCGTTTTTGGACTCATTCATGGGGCGGGCTTTGCCAGTGCGGTGGGAGACCAAGGCCGCAGTTTGCGTGCCCCTGTGTTGAGCCTACTGGGCTTTAACCTTGGCATTGAGTTCGGACAAATCGCCTTAGCCTTGGTGTTGGCCATGGTTTTGCAGCTTCGGCCGCTCTTGGTGCGTCATGGCTGGCAAACCCGACACGACATACAACTCAAAACATGCATGGCCGCTGCCAGTTTGTTGGTCGCCTCGATTTGGGTAGTTCAGCGCTGGGGGCATTGAGGACTGTTTAAGGCTTCACCACTTCCAGCAATCGATCTAAACCACCCTCGTTGATGGCCACCATGGCCTGCTCGCGCACCTTCGGCTTGGCGTGGTACGCCACCGACAGGCCCGCTTCACCCATCATCAACAAATCGTTCGCACCATCGCCCATGGCAATGGCTTCGCTTGGCTGGATGCCCATTTGCGTGCAGATGTGCAGCAGCATCTTGCGCTTTTCTGCACCGTCGCAAATATCGCCCCAGTCTTGCGTGACCACATCGCCCGTGAGGTGGCCGTTGTCAATCGCCAGCACGTTGCTGCGGGCGTAGTCGATGTTGAGCATCTCGCACACACGGTCGGCAAAAAAGGTGAAGCCACCGCTGACCAACAACACTTTCATGCCGTGGGCTTTGCAGGTGTCCACCAGTGTTTTCGCGCCTGGGTTCAAACGCAGACGTTGTTCAAACACCTCGTGCAAAGCTGCTTCGGGCACACCTTTGAGCAGCGCCACGCGGCGACGTAAGCTGTCTTTGAAGTCAGTGATCTCACCGCGCATGGCTGCTTCGGTGATGGCTGCCACCTCGGCCTTGCGGCCTGCGGCATCGGCAATTTCGTCAATGCACTCAATGTTGATGAGCGTCGAGTCCATGTCAAACGCGATGAGTTTGAAGTCTTGGAGTTTCAGGGGGGCGGTGAAGGCTTGGATGATTAAGCCAGGAGCGAATTCTTGTTGCATAAAACGATTTAAGACTTGAGATACAGATTGTCAGACCAAGTAGCCAACCAATGCGGCTTGAACGCCACAAAGATGGCGCACATCATGCCGGTGACGAAGGCGTCGCCCCACGCCATGAGCCAAAACGCGATGACGGACAAGCCACTGCCTACATTGGGCAGTTCGTGGCCAGTCCATTGGGCCAGCAGGCTGGCCGCAAAGATGCACAGCACCGAGCCCAAAAAGCCTCGGCCCAGCACATACACAAACGGGTGGTGCGACACCCAGCGGCGCAACGCCGCGCCCAGCAGCAGTACAAAGGTGGCGGGTAACAAGCCTTGCCACACGATGAGGGCGGCAGCGGCATCGACCGAGGTGGTGGAGATCAACGTGGTGATGATGCCCACGCCGATGAGTGCCAGCACGGCCAAGGGCCACCCGAGCATGAGCGTCACCAAGGGCGCACCTGACCAATGCAGCTGTAGTGGCATGTGGTGCAAGCTAGGCAAAGCCCATAGCCACGGCAGCAGCACCAAGGTTGCAAGCAGGGGCGTGAGCAGCTCGGTACCCACCAGCATGCGCCACGGCTTGAGCCAGAGCGATGAAGTCAAGAAAGCCAAGATGACGGCGATTTCAAAGTCCATGTTTACGATTGCGCCTCAGCCGCTTTGGCGACAGGGGCTGTGGGCGTACCAAGAGAGCGCAACACATCGCGCACCATTTGCGCACGGGCTTGTGGCTCAGGCAGTTCGCGCTCGATGCGCAAGCGGTCGTTGCCTGCCAGTTTGATGTGTTTGTTTTTTTGCACCAGCTCGATGATGCGCATGGCGTCAAATGGTGGGTTGGGTTTGAAGCTGATGTGGGTCACACCAGGTGCCGCATCCACCTTGGTCACGCCATAACTGCGTGCTTGCACGCGCAGGCGGTGTACGTCGATGAGGGTTTGGGCTTGCGCGGGCAGTTTGCCAAAACGGTCCACGATTTCTTCGAGTAACGCATCAATTTGGTCGCCCGTTTTGGCGGTGGCCAATTTTTTGTAGAACGACAAACGCAGGTGCACATCGCCACAGTAGTCGTCGGGCAGCAGGGCGGGGGCGTGCAGGTTGATCTCGGTGGTGGCGCTCAAGGGGCTAAGCAAGTCTGGTTCTTCGCCGTTCTTCAAGGCACGCACAGCTTCAGACAACATTTCGTTGTAGAGCTGAAAGCCCACTTCCAGCATGTTGCCGCTTTGGCTTTCGCCCAGTACCTCGCCCGCGCCACGAATTTCGAGATCGTGCATGGCGAGGTAAAAGCCAGAGCCAAGCTCTTCCATTTGTTGAATGGCATCCAAGCGTTGCGAGGCTTGCTTGGTCAGGCCCTGCGTGTCGGGCACCATGAGGTAGGCGTAGGCTTGGTGGTGGCTTCGGCCCACGCGTCCTCGCAGCTGGTGCAGCTGGGCCAAACCAAACTTGTCGGCGCGGCTCATGATGATGGTGTTGGCACTCGGCACGTCAATGCCAGTTTCGATGATGGTGGAGCACAGCAGCATGTTGTAGCGCTGGGCCACGAAGTCGCGCATCACGCGCTCTAGCTCACGCTCAGGCATTTGGCCGTGGGCTACCGCAATGCGGGCTTCGGGCAGCAACTCTTCGAGTTGTGCACGACGGTTCTCGATGGTGGCCACATCGTTGTGCAAGAAATAGCACTGACCGCCACGTTTGAGTTCACGCAGCACAGCTTCACGAATGACGCCATTGCCTTCGTTGCGCACAAAGGTTTTGATGGCCAAGCGGCGTTGTGGCGCAGTGGCAATGACGCTCAAATCACGCAGACCTTCCAGGGCCATGCCCAAGGTGCGGGGGATTGGCGTGGCGGTGAGCGTGAGCACATCCACCTCGGCGCGCATGGCTTTCATGGCTTCTTTGTGGCGCACGCCAAAGCGGTGTTCTTCGTCGATGATGAGTAGGCCCAGGTCTTTGAATTTGACCGACTCGCTGAGCAGCTTGTGCGTGCCCACCACGATGTCGACTTGGCCCTCGGCCAAACCTTTGGCGGCAGCGGTGATTTCTTTGGCTGAGCGAAAGCGGCTCATCTCGGCAATCTTGATAGGCCATTTGCTGAAGCGGTCCACCAGGGTTTGGTAATGCTGCTCGGCCAACAAAGTGGTGGGGGCCAAGAAGGCCACTTGTTTGCCGCCCGTCACGGCCACAAAGGCCGCACGCAAGGCCACCTCGGTTTTGCCAAAGCCCACATCGCCACATACCAAGCGGTCCATGGGGCGCGGACTGATCATGTCTTGCATGACGGCGTGGATGGCGGCGCGTTGATCGGCCGTTTCTTCAAAGCCAAAGTCGTTGGCAAAGGTTTCGTAGTCTTGCGGCGAATAGCGGAAGGGGTGGCCTTGGCGCGCAGCGCGGCGCGCGTAAATATTCAGCAGCTCGGCAGCGGCATCACGCACTTGCTCGGCGGCGCGGCGTTTGGCTTTGTCCCATTGGGCAGAGCCGAGCTTGTGAAGTGGCGCTTCGTCGGCGCTGACGCCGGTGTAACGACCGATCAGGTGCAGTTGGCTCACGGGCACATACAGCACGGCTTTGTCGGCGTATTCGAGGTGCAAGAACTCTTGCAGTGCAGGCGACCCATCTGCGTTCTTCTCGCCCAAGTCCATGTTGATGAGGCCACGGTAGCGCCCAATGCCGTGTGCGTTGTGCACCACGGGGTCGCCCAAGTTGAGCTCGGACAAGTCTTTGATGAGCGCTTCGACATCGCTGACTTGCTCTTGTTTTTTTCGGCGGCGTGTGGTGGCGCCGACCGCAAACAGTTCTGTCTCGGTGATCAGGTCGAGGCCAGCTTCGGTCCAGCTAAAGCCAACTTGCAATGCGGCGGTGGCAATGCCGATTTTTTCGGCACTGCCTTCGAACTCGGCCAGCGAATCAAACGCAGGCGGGCTGACGTTGGACGAGCGCAAGAAGTCAAGCAAGCTTTCGCGGCGGCCATCGCTCTCAGCCAAGATGAGCAAGCGGTTGGCTGTTTGGCTAGCGTGTACTTGCAGCTTTTGCAGCGGGTCTGCCGCACCGCGCACCACGGTGAGGTCGGGCAGGGTTTGGGCAAACGCGTTGTCGATGTCGTCTGTGACGGGTGGGCGCAGCGCAAATTGTGCGTAGCTGTTGGCCGAGGCGTAAAACTGCTCGGCACTTAAAAACAAATTGGGAGGCGGCGAGGCCGGGCGCTCTGGGTCGCCTTGCACCAAACGATAGCGGTCTTGCGTGTCTTGCCAAAAGCGTTGGAACACCGGCTCTAGGTCGCCGTGCAACACCACGGTGGCTG
>JACCDY010076083.1_pt1 | contig 25599 bp, 22 predicted proteins | sample 7446391 | NCBI WGS metagenome assembly JACCDY01 (sample SAMN15323451, study PRJNA562643) | freshwater metagenome | isolation source: river surface water | place: USA:Blue River Watershed | collected 2017-08-18 | reverse complement strand
GCGCTGCTTGCCGACCTCGATCACCTGCGCCATCGCATCGCGCCCCTTGCTGCGATCGATCGCGATCATGCGCAGCATCGCCAGGCCCCCGCCAAAAAAGGGAATGTAGAGCAGCGACTTCTTGAACACGAAGATCAGCGGGCGCGGCATCAGCCAGCAGTAGAAGATGGTCTCCCAGGCCGACTGGTGCTTGGCGAGCAGGATCACCGGCGCATCCGGCAGGTTCTCCATGCCCCTGACTTCCCAGCGTATGCCGCACAGGTAGCGCGCCGCCAGGGTGATGAACAGGTTCCAGCGCGTGATCATGTAATAGCGCTGGCGGTAGGGCAGCAGGATGAAGCCGAAGCAGGCAATGGCCCAGACCACGGTGGCGACAACGATCGTCAGCGCAAACAGCACCGAGCGCAGCAGCAGGAACGGGCGCGGCATCATTTTTTGCGCGCCACCGTCTCGCGGGCAATCCTGGCCGTTTCCTGGGCCAGCGTTTCGAGGTGGAGCAGCCGATCGACCACGGCCGACAGATTGTCGAACACTTGCGTGCCCGGCGGCAGGCCGCCTTTTTCCAGCGTGTGCTCGCCCTTGCCGGTCTTGACCAGATAGGGCGCGCAGCCGACTTCGAACCCGGCCTGCAGGTCGCGCAGCGAGTCGCCCACCATCGGCACGCTGCGCAGGTCGACATCGAAGCGCCGCCCGATGGCCTTGAGCATCCCCGGTCGCGGCTTGCGGCAGTCGCAGTATTCTTCGGCCGCATGGGGACAGAAGAAGATCGCGTCGATGTGCGCACCGGCCGCTTGCGCGGCAAGGTGCAGCTTCTGGTGGATGCCGTTGAGCGCCTTCATGTCGAACAATCCGCGCGCTACGCCGGCCTGGTTGGTGGCGACAGCGACCGTATACCCATGCTGGTTCAGGCGTGCGATGGCCTCCATCGAACCCGGTATCGGCAGCCATTCGGCCGCCGACTTGATGTATTGGTCGGAGTCGAAATTGATCACCCCGTCACGGTCGAGGATGACCAGCTTCATCAGGGACGAGGCAAGCTGGGCCATGGGTAGCGATCAGCCCGCCAGCTTCGAGATGTCGGCCACGCGGTTCATCATCGCGTGCAAGGCGCCGAGCAAGGCCAGGCGATTGGCGCGCAATGCCGGATCTTCGGCCATCACCATCACGTCATTGAAGAAGGCATCGACATCATCGCGCAGTGCCGACAGGGCTTTCAGGGTTGCCGCGAAATCGCCGGCTGCAAAGGCCTTGTCGACGGCGCTGCGGGTGTCCGTCATTGCGCCATACAGGCGCTGTTCTGCGGCCTCGGCCAGCAGCCCGGCTTGCACTTCGCCGACTGCGCCGTCAGTCTTTTTCAGGATATTGGTGATGCGCTTGTTGGCAGCGGCCAGTGACTCCGCTTCCGGCAAGGCGGCAAAAGCCTTCACTGCGTCGAGGCGCTCGACGATGTCGTCAAGGCGATCCGGGCCCGGCGCGACCACGGCTTCCACCGCGTCTTGCGCATGGCCGCGCTCGCGCAGCAGGCCGCGCAGGCGGTCAAAGGCAAAGCCTTGCACGTCGGCTGACGGATCATTGAAATTGGCATTGCCGGCGAACTGCTGCGCGGCCAGTGCCAGCAGGTGCGAGATCGACAGCGGCAAGCGCTGCTCGACCAGCATGCGCAGGATGCCCAGTGCGTGGCGACGCAAGGCGAACGGGTCCTTGTCGCCGGTGGGCGCCAGGCCGATGCCCCAGATGCCGACCAGGGTCTCGAGCTTGTCGGCCAGCGCGACGATGGTGCCGGTACGGGTGGTCGGCAGCGCATCGCCCGCAAAGCGCGGCTGGTAATGCTCGCCGATGGCAGTGGCGACCTCGGCCGGCTCGCCGTCATGGCGGGCGTAATAGGTGCCCATGATGCCTTGCAGCTCCGGGAACTCGCCGACCATGTCGGTCAGCAGGTCGGCCTTCGACAGTTGCGCCGCGCGTTGCGCGAGCCCGGCGTCGGCCTGCAGCGATTCGGCGATGGCCACGGCCAGCGCGACCACGCGGCCATTGCGCTGCGCCTGCGACCCCAGCTTATTGTGATAGACCACGCTCTCGAGGCCGCCGAGGCGATCGAACAGCGATTTCTTCTTGTCTTGCTCGAAGAAGAACTTCGCATCCGACAGGCGCGGGCGCACCACGCGCTCGTTGCCGCCGATGATGTGGCGCGGATCGTCGGCGGCGATGTTGGAGACGATCAGGAAGCGCGAGCGCAGCTTGCCTTCCTTGTCGGTCAGCGCGAAATACTTCTGGTTGGTCTGCATCGTCAGGATCAGGCATTCCTGCGGCACCGCGAGGAATTCATCATCGAACTTGCATTCGTAGACGACCGGCCATTCGACCAGCGCCGTGACTTCATCGAGCAGCGATTCGGGCATCAGGATCTGGTCGGCGCCGGCCTTGGCCAGCAGGTCGGCGCGGATCTTTTCCTTGCGCGCGGCAAAGCTGCTGATGACCTTGCCGCTCTCTTGCAAGGTCGCGGCATAGCTGTTGGCGTCGGCGATGCTCAGCGCTTGCCGATCGCTCAGGAAGCGGTGGCCCAGCGTGCTGCGGCCCGATTGCAGGCCCAGCAGCGTCAGCGGCACGATCTGGTCGTCGAGCAGCGCGATGATGCCGTGCACCGGGCGCACGAACTGCACCGTCTCGCCGTCGGGGCGCTGGTAGCTCATGACTTTCGGGATCGGCAGCTTCGCGATCGCTTCTTCGAGGGCTGCCTGCAGGCCGGTGGCCAGCGGCTGGCCGGGCGCGGTGTAGGTGAAAAAAAAGCTCTCGGCCTTGCCATCGCTGGCGCGCTCGAGTTCGTCCAGTGCGATGCTGTCGCGGCCGGCGGTGGCGGCCAGCGCAGCGAGTTTCTTGGCCAGCGGCGGGGCCGGATGGCCTTCCTTGTCCAGCGCCACCGTCACCGGCAGCACTTTCTCGCGGATCTGCTTGTCCGGCGAGGCGGCGCGCACGCCGCTGAGGGTGACGGCCAGGCGGCGCGGTGTCGCATGGGCGGTGCAGCTTGCGCCCTCATCGACACAGGCGCGCGCGGACAGGCCGGCCAGCATCGCCGACGCAAACGCGTCGCCAAGGCGGGACAGGGCTTTCGGGGGCAGTTCTTCGGTCAGCAGTTCGACCAGCAGGGTGTGCGTCATGACGTGGATTCTTGTTCGCTAGGGAGGGTGCGCACTCAGGCGGCCTTGCGCTCGACAGGCTGGCCCAGCATCGGGAAGCCGAGCGCCTCGCGCGATGCGTAGTAAGCCGCCGCGACGGCGCGGGCGAGGTTGCGGATGCGGCCGATATAGGCAGCGCGCTCGGTGACCGAGATCGCGCCGCGCGCATCCAGCATGTTGAAGGTGTGCGCGGCCTTGAGCACCATTTCGTAGGCGGGCAGCGCGAGCTTCACTTCCATCAGGCGCTTGGCTTCGGCCTCGTAATTGCCGAACAGCGAGAACAGGAATTCCGTATTCGAATGCTCGAAGTTATAGGTCGATTGCTCGACTTCATTCTGGTGGAACACATCGCCGTAGGTCAGGCGGCGGGTTTCGCCGTTTTCTTCCCATTCGGTCCAGACCAGGTCGAACACATTCTCGACGCCCTGCAGGTACATCGCCAGGCGCTCGATGCCATAGGTGATCTCGCCCAGCACCGGCTTGCAGTCGATGCCGCCGACTTGCTGGAAGTAAGTGAACTGCGTCACTTCCATGCCGTTCAGCCAGACTTCCCAGCCCAGGCCCCAGGCGCCCAGTGTCGGGTTTTCCCAGTCGTCTTCGACGAAGCGCACATCGTTCTCGGTCAGCTTCAGGCCCAGCGCTTCGAGCGAGCCGAGGTAGAGCTCGAGGATGTTTTCCGGCGCCGGCTTGAGCACCACCTGGAACTGGTAGTAATGCTGCATGCGGTTCGGGTTTTCGCCATAGCGGCCATCTTTCGGGCGGCGCGACGGCTGCACATAGGCAGCGCGCCAGGGCTCGGGGCCGATGGCGCGCAGGAAGGTCGCGGTATGCGAGGTACCGGCGCCGACCTCCATGTCATAGGGTTGCAGCAGCGCGCAGCCTTGCGCGTCCCAGTACTCCTGAAGCTTCAGGATCACCTGTTGAAAAGTCAGCATGTCGGGGGTGCCACGCGGGGTGGCTGGCCAGAATGGAATCAAGCCTGCGATTTTAGCTGTTTTTGCCCCGCCGGCGGCCATTCAGCCAGACGGCAAGCAGCACGGCAAAGGCGGCGCCGACTGGCAGCACGTTGCCGAAACGGATATACGGCGTCAGCCCCTGCATGCCCTGAACGCGGGAAGCCAGCGTGCCTTCGGTAAACGGCGGCAGCAAGGCCGTGACTTTGCCGCGCGCGTCGATCACCGCGGTGGCGCCGGTATTGGTCGCGCGCAGCATCGGGCGACCGGTTTCCATCGTCCGCAGCCGCGAGATCTGCAAATGCTGCGGCAAGGCGATGGTGTCGCCAAACCATGCAATATTGGAAATGTTGAGCAAGATGCTGGGCACCGGCGTGCCGCGGTCGGCGGCGGCCGACAGTTGGGCGGCGATCTCTTCGCCGAACAAGTCTTCGTAGCAGATATTGGGCAGGACGGCCTGGGTTTTGACCGTCAGCGGCACTTGCACCAGGTCGCCGCGACCAAAGTCGCTCAGCGGCATCTGCATCAGGTCGACGAACCAGCGCGCGCCGGGCGGGATGAATTCCCCGAACGGCACCAGATGGTGCTTGTCATAGCGATAGGCCGCAGCCTGGCCAGGAAGGATGCCGAGCGCGCTGTTGAGGTAAATGCCGGGGGCGGTGGTCCAGGGCAAGCCAATGAGCAGGGTGCTGCCACTGGCCTGGCTGAATGCGGCCAGGCCCTCGAGATAGCCCGGCGGCAGGTGCGCGGCCAGCATCGGCAGCGCGGTCTCGGGCGTGACGATCAGGTCGGCCGCTTCGGCGCTGACGAGGCGCTGGTATAGCGTCAGTGAAGCGGCCAGCTGTTCGGGACTGAATTTCATGTCCTGCGGCACATTGCCTTGCAGCAGGCGCACCGAAATCGCCTCCCCTGCGGCCTGGGTCCAGGCGATGCTTTTCAAGGCCTGCCCGCCGGCGGGCAACAACACCAGCAGGGCCAGCGCGACCGGGTGGGCACGGCGCGCCAGCAGGGTCAGCGCGATGGTCGAGGCCAGCAGGGCGGCCAGCCAGCCCATCCCGTAGACGCCAACCAGCGGCGCGTAGCCGCCCAGTGGGCTGTCGCTATGCGCATAGCCGGTGGCCAGCCAGGGGAAACCAGTGAAGACCCAGCCCCTGACCCAGTCGGCCAGCATCCAGCAGGCCGGCAGCACCAGCAAGGCGGCGACGGCCGCCGGCGAGTTGCGCGAGCAGCGATGGGCCAGCGCGGCGGCGGCCCCGTATAGCAGCGCCATGCTCGCTGCGAGCAGGGCGACCGCCGTGGCGGCGATCGGTGCCGGCATGTGGCCATAGTCGTGCAGGCTGACATACAGCCAGTGGGTGCCGGCGGCGAGTGCGGCGAACCCGAAGGCCCAGCCGAACAGGAAAGCAGACCTCGCCGATGGCGTATGCAAGAGCTGCATGAACAGCACGCACAGCGCCACGATTTGCACGACCCACCAGCCAAACGGTGCGAAGGCCAGCACCGTGGATGCGCCGGCCGCCAGCGCCAGCGGCAAGGCCAGGCGCGCAAGGGTCGGCAGGTGCATCAGTCGTGGTCGCCCGCGGGCTTGACGGGCAGCTTTTCCATCAGCAGCACATGGACCTGGCGCGCATCGGCGCGCAGCACCTCGAAGCGCAGGCCTTCCATGTCGAATTTCTCGCCCTTGCGCGGCATGCGGCCCAGATGGTTGGCGACCAGGCCGCCGATGGTGTCGACATCGTCGCTCTCGAGACGGGTGCCGATTTCATCATTGATCTGCCCCAGCTCGGTCAGGGCCTTGACGCGCCAGCGCGGGCCGACATCGCCATCCTTGACCGACAGCACGTTGTCTTCTTCTTCATCGAAATCGTATTCATCTTCGATGTCGCCGACGATCTGCTCGAGCACGTCTTCGATCGTGATCAGCCCGCCGACGCCGCCGTATTCATCGACCACGATGGCAATGTGATTGCGGTTGGCGCGGAAGTCGCGCAGCAGCACGTTCAGGCGCTTGGATTCGGGAATGAAGACTGCCGGCCTGAGCATGCCGCGCGCGTCGAACGATTCTTCGGCGTAATAGCGCAGCAGGTCCTTGGCCAGCAAGATGCCGATCACCTTGTCGCGGTCGCCATCGACGGCCGGAAAGCGCGAGTGCGCCGTCGACAGCACCATCGGCATCCATTCTTCGATGGGCTTGGCGATGTCGACCACATCCATTTGCGAGCGCGGGATCATGATGTCGCGCGCGGCCAAATCAGAGACCTGGAACACGCCCTCGATCATCGACATCGCGTCAGCGTCGATCAGGTTGCGCTCATGCGCATCGTGCAGCAGCTCGAGCAGCTCGCTGCGGTTTTCAGGCTCGGGGGAGATCAGCGCGCTCAGGCGCTCGAACAGGGAGCGGTGCGGCTTTTGGGGCGGCTTGGGGTTCGACTTCAGGTTCGACTTTGTGTCGGCAGGTCGACCGCCTGGGGGATAGTCTTGCATGTGGCGCTAAGCCAGAGTCACGAAGCGGACAGGATACCGCAATTCGCTGCCATGACCCTCATTTCCAAAGGGGCATCCCGGCAGGGTGCCGGCAGGCCAGTCCGGTCTTGCCAGCCTCAGCGGTCGGCATAGGGATCGGGCAGGCCCAAGCCGGCCAGGATCTCGGTTTCCAGCTGTTCCATCTCGGCCGCTTCCGTGTCGTCTTCATGGTCATAGCCTTGCGCATGCAGCACGCCATGTACGACCAGGTGGGCCGCATGCTGCGCCACGGCCAGCTTTTGCTCGGCAGCTTCCTTGAGCAAGACATCGGTGCAGAGCACGATGTCGGCCTGCACCGGGTCCTCGTCATTGACCGGCTCGCCATCGGCATAGGCAAAGGTCAGTACATTGGTCGCATAGTCCTTGCCGCGGTAGTCGCGGTTCAGTGCGCGCCCTTCGTCGGCATCGACAAAGCGTATCGTCAGCTCGGCCGGCGCCAGCAGCGCGGCCTGCACCCAGCGCCGGACCTGCGCCCTCGGCAAGTCAGCGGCCAGGCGGCGATCGGCGAACTGGATAGACAGGGACAGTTTATTTTTTGTGGGCATCGCGCAGGGCCGCCGCAGCGGCGGTCGCCGCCGTGGCGGCATCATAGGCATCGACGATGCGGCCCACCAGCGGGTGGCGCACCACATCGGCGGACGTGAAACGGCTGAAGGCAATCCCGCGCACCGATTCCAGCACGCCCAGCGCATCGACCAGGCCGCTTTTCTGGCCGCGCTGCAGGTCGATCTGCGTGACGTCGCCGGTGACCACGGCCTTGCTGCCGAAACCGATACGGGTCAGGAACATCTTCATTTGTTCGGGCGTGGTGTTCTGCGCCTCGTCGAGGATGATGAAGGCATGGTTCAGCGTGCGGCCGCGCATGTAGGCCAGCGGCGCAATCTCGATGGCCTGCTTCTCGAACATTTTTTGCGTGCGGTCGAAGCCCAGCAGGTCATACAGCGCGTCGTACAACGGGCGCAGATAAGGGTCGACCTTTTGCGCCAGGTCACCGGGCAGGAAGCCGAGGCGCTCGCCGGCCTCGACGGCCGGTCGGGTCAGGACGATGCGGCGCACGGCGTCGCGCTCGAGCGCATCGACGGCGCAGGCAACCGCAAGATAGGTCTTGCCGGTGCCGGCCGGGCCGATGCCGAAGGTGACGTCATGCTCGAGGATGTGCTTCAGGTACTGGCTCTGGTGCGGCGTGCGGCCGCGCAAGTCGCTGCGGCGCGTCTTCAGGATCGGGCTTTCGGTCGGCGCTTCGTCGTCGCTCTTTTTGGCCAGGATGGCCGGCTTGTCGGCATTCACGCCGGCGTTGGCGCGCTGCTCGACCAGCGCCAGCTGTATGTCCTCGACCGAGATCGGCTGGTCGGCCACGCCATAAAATTTTTCCAGCATCTCGACGGCGCGTGTCGCATTCACGCCATCGGCGATGAAGCGTTCGCCGCGACGGAAGATGGTGACATCGAGGGCAGCGGCGATCTGGCGCAGGTTTTCATCGACCGGGCCGCACAGGTTGGCGAGCCGGGCGTTGTCCAGCGGCTCCGGCACATAGTGTTTGGGGGCGCCGGTCGAACGGGTGACGGTGGGGATTTTTTTCAATGGGTCTCGCTAAGGTTCGGGGCGGTCGTACGATACAAATGATACAAATGGTGCAGTCAGTGCAATCGGTGCAGTCGGTGCAGCCTGTGCTCGCTGTGCATCATGCGCGGATCACGATCTCGCCACGCAGCGAGAACGGATGGCTTTCGGTGATCTTTACATCGACAAACTGGCCGGTCAAACGTTTCCCTTGCGGCCCGCCGTCGAAGTTGACGACGCGGTTGTTCTCGCTGCGGCCCTGCAATTCCTGCTCGTTGCGACGCGACGGGCCGTCGACCAGCACGCGCTGAACACTGCCGACCATCGCCTCCGAGTAGCGCCGGGTATTCTCGGCAATCGCTTTTTGCAGCGCCTGCAGACGGGCCAGCTTCACCTCATGCGGCGTGTCATCCGGCAGGTTGGCCGCCGGCGTGCCGGGGCGCGGGCTGAAGATGAAGGAAAAGCTGTTGTCGAAGCCGACTTCGTCGACCAGCTTCATCAGCGCCTCGAAATCGGCATCGGTCTCACCGGGGAAGCCGATGATGAAGTCCGATGAAATCGGCAGGCCAGGGCGCACCTCGCGCAGGCGGCGGATGACGGACTTGTATTCCAGCGCCGTATAGCCGCGCTTCATCGCCGACAAGATGCGGTCCGAGCCATGCTGGGCCGGCAGGTAGAGCTGGCTGACCAGCTTCGGCACCTTCGCATAGGTGTCGATCAGCCGCTGCGTCATTTCCTTCGGGTGGCTGGTCACGTAGCGGATGCGCTCGATGCCGTCGAATTCGGCGATGTATTCGATCAGCAGCGCGAAGTCGGCCGTGTCGCCTTCGGCCATTGCGCCGCGGTAGGCATTCACGTTCTGGCCCAGCAGCGTGATTTCGCGCACCCCTTGCGAGGCCAGGTGGGCCACTTCGGCCAGCACATCATCAAAGCGGCGCGAGACTTCTTCGCCGCGCGTATACGGCACCACGCAATAGCTGCAATATTTGCTGCAGCCTTCCATGATCGACACATAGGCGCTGGCACCTTCGACGCGCGCCGGCGGCAGGTGGTCGAATTTTTCGATCTCGGGGAAGCTGATGTCGATCTGCGGCCGGCCGCTGGCGCGGCGCTGGTTCAGCAGTTCCGGCAGACGGTGCAGCGTTTGCGGGCCGAACACGACATCGACATAGGGCGCGCGGGTGACGATGGCCTTGCCTTCCTGGGAGGCGACGCAGCCGCCGACGCCGATCATGAGGCCGGGCTTTTTCTTTTTCAGCTCGCGCGCGCGGCCGAGGTCGGAAAACACTTTCTCCTGTGCCTTCTCGCGCACCGAGCAGGTATTGAACAGGATGATGTCGGCATCGTCGGGCGTGTCAGTGCGCACCAGGCCTTCGGCGACCTGGAGCACATCTGCCATCTTGTCCGAGTCGTACTCGTTCATCTGGCAGCCAAAGGTCTTGATGAATAGCTTCTTTTGCATCTGGGGTGGTGTGCGGCGGCCGGTGTCCCGTGGCAGCTGCAGGGAATCTGGCGCGGCGGGTCGCCGGAAATCAGCGGTGGAATGATGAAAAGTATAGCAGGCTCAGGGGTTTTGCCTGCTGCCGGGGCCGGTTGCAATAGACCAAAACTGGCCTGAACCGGCCTGAACTGGCCTGAACTGGCCGGGAATGCCCCTGCGGGTGCAAGGGTATTTCCAACTTACAATAGCCACGCTTTCTCATCCATCGCCTTTTGCGTCGCCCGCATGTCCACTCAACTACTCGGCTATGTGCTGGCCTTTCTCTACCTGGGCCTGCTGCTTGAATTCATACCGCACTCGCGCGGCCGCCTGCTCAAGCACATCAGCATTTACTGGCCGATCGCGATCGCCTGCCTGAGCATCAACTTCCTGCTCAGCGGCATGGTGCCGGGCGCGCCGGATTTTGTCGTCACGCTGATGAATGTCTTCGGCTGGTGCGCCAGCCTGATGATCTGTGCGGCACTGCGTTCGTTTCGCTCGTCGCGCTCGCCGCTGCCGCGCCGGGTGAAGCTGGGGCTGACCGTCGCCGTCGTGCTGGCGGCGGCAGGCTTTGACTGGATCCGTCAGCTGGGCAGCAGCTACTACGTGGTGCGCGCGACTTACTCGACGCTCATCTTTGCGCTGGCATCCTTGTGGCTGATCATCGAGACGCGCCATATCCAGCGCATCCACAAGTCCAGCCAGTTGCGCATTACCCTCATCATTGCCTGCACCATTTTCCTCCTGCTGGCGCTGCGGCTTGTCTTGCTGTCCTTGTCCGACATTGCCAGCCTCGATCACGTCCATCAGGAAGGGGCCATGCTGACCCTGACCCGCCTCGGGCCGGCCCTGGCCACCTTCCTGCTGGTTTTCTCGATCAACAATTTCTTCTTCGAGCGGGTCTTGCAGCTCGAAGATGCGGCCAGCCGCAACCTGCGCAGCACGATGGAAAGCCTTAGCCAGGCGGAAGGGGAAAACCAGCTGATCCGCGAGCTGAACCAGTCGTTGCAAGAGACCATCGACGACAAGCAGCAGCTGCTGCAGGCGCTGATGGTGTCGAACAAGACCCGCAACCTGAACATGTTCTCCGCCGCGCTGGCCCATGAAGTCAGCCAGCCGCTGGCCGCCATCCAGCTGAATGCGCAGATCCTGATGCGCGACGACCTCGACAAGCTGCCCGCTGAGCAGCGCCAGCAGCGCTTGAAAAATATTGTCGAGGGCAGTCGCCGGGCTTCGACCATCGTGCAGCGCCTGAAGCGCTTCATCAACAATCGAGAGAAACAACCGGAAAGCCTGGTCCTGGAAGCGGTCTTGCAAGATGTGCTGGGCCTGGTCCAATCGCGACTGGAGGCCGCCGGCATCCGTGTCGAGTCCTCAATCAATGCCGATATGCGCGTGTTTGCCGATGAGGCGCAATTGCAGATGGTGCTGCTCAACCTGATCAACAATGCAATGGATGCCGTCGAGAGCGTCGCCGGCGATCGGCGCATCTGGATTTCATTGACGGCCAGCGAGGCAGCGACCGAACTGGTGGTCGAGGACAATGGCCCGGGCATCGAGCCGGGGCAAGTCGAGAACGTGTTCGAAGTCTTCCAGACCACCAAGAGCGAAGGCATAGGCCTCGGGCTCTGGCTTTGCCGCGAGGTCATGGCCTTGCATGGGGGCTATATCCGCGCTGGCCAGCGCAAGGGCGGCGGCGCCCGCTTCGTGGTCGGGCTGCCCGACCCCCTGCGGGTTGAAAGTGCCTGATCGGAAAGGTTTTTCGTCGTATTTGTTTTCGCTCTGGAAATGAGTATTCCGTCGCAAGCAACTTGAGCGGGTTTTCAGCAAAAAGCCGCAAAATATTGCACAGATTCAAGGATTTATGAAATCATCGCCGCTCCTGCACCAAGATGTGGCGGCGATGATCGGCAAAAAGCTAAGTGATCGACGGATGGCCCTCGGGCTGGAAATAGCGGATGTCTCCCGTTTGTCCGGGATGACGCCCCGTCAGATCACGGCTATCGAAAGATCAGACTACCAGTACTTCAACAGCGAACTCGAACTGGCGCGACTGTTGAAGCTGTATGCCAAGAAACTTGATCTCGACCTCCTCGATCAAGACCTGGGCTGGCTGCAACCTCGCCCCGAGGCTGCAGCGCCAGCCGAACGTGAAGTCCTGATCCCCGCTTTCCTGCTCAAGCGAGCCGGCGAGAATTAAGCCGGCGACCAAGGTCTGTGGCCAGATCTTGCCTGCTAGATATTGCTCAAACTTTCCGTATTTCATCATCCCTATAATTCCTGCAGGCACCCGGCCCGGAGGAATTCATGTCATTGGCAATCCCGAGCATGATCGCCCGGCAGCCAGCGAGGCTGGCCTTCTGGGTCGCCATCGCCATCGTGCTGGCCTATCTGGTGCAGGACTTTGCATTGGGCGGGAATGCCTACAAGCAGGGCGACTGGCTGATCAACATTGACCAGGTCGTCGTGCGGCGAGGCATCCTCGGCTCTGCCTTCATCGCTGCCGCCGATTTCCTGCATCTCGATCTGCTGCTGCTGGTCGTGCTGGTGCAGGCGGGCCTGCTGCTCTTGTTCGCGGCTTGCCTGTGGCGAGTGATCAGCAAGCTGGGCGAGCATGCCGAGCATGCGCTTTACTGGCTGCTGATCTTTTCCCCGACCTTCGTCATCCTGTTCTGGGCCAATGATCCGCAGGGCAGCCTGCGCAAGGAAATTCTGGTCTATGCCGCGTTCGGCCTGATCTTGTATGCACTGGCGAACCGGGCGGGCGCTGCCGATGCGGCTGGCAGCCCACGCTGGCCGTGGGCGGGGGCGGTCGCCTTGTTTGCCGCCGGGATGATCGCGCATGAGGCCAACCTGCTGTTCCTGCCGGCCTTTGCCTGGCTGTTGTACCGAAGCGCTCGCGCGGGCCTGGTGCCATGGCGCGAGCTGGCCCTGACGCTGGCCCTGCTGCTTGCCGTTGCCGCCTTGTCGGCCGGGTTCTTCCTGTTGCATGTGAGCCTGACGGATGCCGGCCCCGTCTGCGCACCGCTGCTCGCGCGCGGATTGAGCGCAGGTTTTTGCGACGGCGCAATCCGCTGGGTCACGCGCGATCTCAGCTACGCGATGCGCGTCACTGCCGGGAACTGGTCAGCAGCGAGCTGGGGTTTCTGGCTGATTTACGGCTGGGCCAGTGCCCTGGTCCTGTGGTTCAGCCTGCACTTCGTGCAGCGCCGGCGACTGCTGCTGATGTATGGCCTGACTGCGCTCCCTTTCCTGCCGCTGTTCCATGTCGCGCTGGACTGGGGACGCTGGATGAATTTCCACATCAGCAGCTGGATCTTCCTGGTGCTGGCCGACTATCTGCTCGGGCGCCTGCAGCAGTCCCGGCCCTGCAACGACCGGCATTTGTTCGTGCTGCTGTTCAGCTTTGCCGCCTGGGCCCCCAGTCACATGACCTACCTGGTCTTGCCGCGCGCCCTCATCGTGCTCGCCGGCGTGTTCCTGCTGCTCCGTTTGCTCGACATCGGCCTGCTTGGTTGGCACAGGCTGGCGGGGCGCAAGTCACTGGCATCGCCCAACCTGCCCGATATCGAAAAAACCTGAACACGGCGGCAGCTTGCGCTCTCGGGCCTTTGGTCAGGGATTTCGCTGTCAGGCCCTGCGCTGTCAGGCCTTGCGCATGACCGAGGCCAGTTCGTGATGGCCTCTGTCCTCCAGCGCACCGGCGGCGCCAAGGCGGTCCGTCGTTTCGCGGTTTTGCCCCAGCTTGGATTTGGCGACGATACGGTTGACCTCAATCTCGACGCCGACGACGGCCTTCAACATCATTGCCATGTAATCCGGCGGCGCATCGGCCATGCGCCAGGCTTGCTCGCCCTCGGCCCTGGTTTCATGGGTACGTGTCAAGCGACCAAGCACGGCGCGCAGGAATTTTTCATCGTGCACGAAGCGAATGCGGCCATACAGGTTCACTACCCGGTAATTCCAGGTAGGCACATGCCGGTGGGTTTCTTTCTTGCTCGGATACCAGTTGGGCGAGATATAGGCATCGGCGGCACGGAACACGACCAGTACCTCACTGCCATCGGCAATGTCCTGCCATAGCGGATTGGCGCGCGCGACATGGGCCTGCAACAAACCGCGGTCTTCATCCAGCGCCGCCAGGTCGAAAGGCAGCTGATTGGCGTCCAGACCCTGCGCACCATTCGTCACCAGCGTGCCCAGCGGATGGGTCTCGATGAGGTGACGGATCTCGGCGGTGCGTGTTTCGGCAAAATGTGAGGGCAGGTACATGGCATCCGTATCGGCAACGGGAGCAGGGTGGGCATGCCGGTCGGCGCCGGCGGGCCCGGTCAAAGCGCTTGAACTGGCTAAACCGTTTTAACCATTGAGGCCGATCATACGAACAAGCGCGCGGATGTTCAACCGGGTGTTGTGGCAGATCGGGCAGATATTTCGACGGCGGCCGTCGAGATGATCTTTATGCGTAGTCCTTCAGCACGGTTCGGGAGGTTTCAAATGACGAAGCCTCTGGCATTAAATGCCTGAACATCTGCTGCACCCGCATCAGGCGCTCATCGTGTTGCGGCGCGTCGTCACTGGTGTCGTTGATGCAGAAAAACGGCACGCCGCCAAATTTCGCCTCTAGCTGGTCGAGCTTGTCGTCCAGGTCCGTGTCGCCGGTGCCGATATGCAGAGGATTGAAGACGATGGGGTCGGCATAGCCCTGATGCACCATCCAGCGCGGCACGAAATCGGGCACGATGGGCGGGATGCGCCAGGAGCGGAACGTCGTCGAGCGCACGCCGGCAAACAGCTCCGGCGCCAGATGTTCAAGCTCGAACATCAGGCTTTTCAGCATGGGTCGCGGTGCATGGGTAAAGACGCGCGCTTCGTGCTGATAGCCCTGATAGGCGTTCGACAGCCAGTCCCGCGACAACAGGGAAGCATTGACCAAGGCGGTTTCGGTGGGCTGGATGCCGCTGAAATCGGGCAATTCATTATCTTCGAAGAAGACCTTGAGTCGCTGCCCGAACCACCAATCGGTATCGACCGGCGCGCCGAAGAACACATCATCATTCAGGTAGATGAAGCGTTCGGACAGGTTCGGAATATGGTGCAGGTAAGACTCGATGTGCCCGGAGTCATAGACGCCGCCCGGGTTATCTGGCATCAGCTCGGTGTGATCGATCACGGTCAGGCGCGGCCCGGTCTGCAGCCAGGACGGTGTTTGCCCGTCGGTGACCAGATAGATGTGGCCATGCCCGGGGAAAAATCGCTCCAGGCAGCGCAAATTGAAACGCAGCTCGCCATTGTCGCGGTAACGCCCGGCGGTATTGCCATGAACGGCGAGGTCGGCATGGTGCCGCTGCTGCCAGTCGCGATACGACTGGCGCCGCTTGTGTTGCCAATGTTCGTCGGCGCCGTTGACCCACAGGTAAACGACATCGACGTCGGAAGACGGATTCAAATTCAGCACATCCCTGGTGTTTGATCGGCGCGTGTCATTTGCCCGGCGCGCGATCGTAAAGCGCCCCCAAGCTCGCTACGGGGGCTCAGGCCGGTTGAGTCAATTCCCGAAAGAGGAAATCAGTTCCATCGGCAGAATAACAAATCAGGCTTTTCGAGCAAGTACTGTCCCGCTGCGCCTGCGGCGGGAAAATTCCAATAAAAAAGCCGTTGATCCTCAATGGAATCAACGGCTTGCAATATTTTGGTGGTGATAGGTGGATTTGAACCACCGACCCCAGCATTATGAGTGCTGTGCTCTAACCAACTGAGCTATATCACCACGAAGCCCGAAATTATGAAGTGCGCGGTGCATGCTGTCAACCCAGCTTTTCTTGTGCTTTTGCCAGCACCCGGGCAGCGGCGTCGGGGGCGAGGCAATCGATGACGATGCGGTCATCCATGCTGCGCAGCCAGGTCAGCTGGCGCTTGGCCAGCTGGCGGGTGGCGGCGATGCCTTTCTCGCGCAGGCTCGCGAAGTCGTCAGCGCCGTCCAGGTATTCCCAGGCCTGTCGGTAGCCCACGCAGCGCATGGAGGGCAATCCGGCGTGCAGGTCGCCGCGCGCGCGCAGGGCCTTCACTTCATCCAGCAGGCCGGGACGGGCGGCCAGCATCGCATCGAAGCGCTGCGCGATGCGCTGGTGGAGCACGCTGCGATCCGAGGGTTCCAGCGCGATCGGCAGCAGCTCGAATGGCAGTGTCGGCGGTGCCGCTTTGGCCAGCAGCGAAGACATCGGCTGACCAGTCAGCAGGTAAATTTCCATCGCGCGCTGTATGCGCTGGGTGTCGGTCGGTTTCAGGCGCGCCGCCGTTGGCGCATCGACAGCGGCCAGCCGCTGATGCAGCGCCGGCACGCCGTGGCGGGCGATCTCCATGTCGATCTGCGCGCGCAACGCCGGGTCGGCCTGCGGCAGCTCATCGAGGCCATCGCGCAAGCCCTTGAAGTACAGCATCGTGCCGCCAACCAGCAAGGGCAGCTTGCCGCGCGCCCGGATCTCGCCCGCAAGCCGGATCGCATCGTCGCGAAACTGTCTGACCGAATACGATTGGGTCGGGTCCAGCGTATCGATCAGGTGGTGCGGCACGGCCGCCAGCTCGTCGGCGGTCGGCTTGGCGGTGCCGATGTCCATCCCGCGATAGACCAGCGCGGAATCGACCGAGATGATTTCGCAGGGCAGCGTCTGTGCGATCGACAGCGCAGCGGCCGTCTTGCCCGAGGCAGTCGGCCCCATGATCGCGATGGCCAGCGGCTGCAAGCGGCTCATCCGGGCACGGCCCGCTTGGCGATCAGCCGCACCGATGCGAAATTCAGGGCGCCGAGCACGCAGGCCAGGATCGCCAGCGGGTACAGCGTGCCATCGTGGGTCGCGCCGACGATGCTGCCGACGACAAAGGCAAAGGCCATCATGATGGCGCCCATCAGCCCGGCCGCCGTGCCGGCCTGCCGGGCAAACGGTGCCACGGCGCCCGATTGCGTGACCGGGAAGTTGATGCCATGGGCCACCATCGCCAGGAACATCGCCAGCACCACCATCGCCCAGTGCCACAGGCCCATGAGGGTGGCCACCAGGAAGTACACACCGGCCACCAGCGACACCGTGGTGCCGATGCGCAGCGCCTGTTCACCGCTGATGCTTTTCAACAGCCGGCGGCAGATCAGGGTGCCTGTCATGTAGCCGGAGACGCCGGCGCCAAAACAGAAACCGAACCATTGCGTCGGCACGCCCAACACCCGGATCAGCACGAAGCTCGAGCCGGAAATGAACAGGAAAATCCCGCCATACGACAGCGCGCCCGGCATCACGTGCAGCCAGAATTCGCGCGAGCCCAGTACCAGCCGGTAGTTGCCCATCAGCCCGCGCAGGTTGGTCGCCAGCGGGTTCTTGTGTTCATTGGTCTCCGGCAGGCGCAGGATGCAGGCGGCCATCACGCAGGCAGAGAAGGTGCCGAGGGCGACGAAGGCCGAGCGCCAGCCAAAGCTCACCTGCAGCCAGGAGCCGAGGATGGGGCCGATGATGGGGGCGAGCGAAATCCAGGTGCTGGCACGGGCGATGACACGCGCGCTGTGTTCCGGCGCATAGGCATCGCGCACGATGGCGCGCGCAATCATCACCGCCGCGCAGCAACCGAGCGCCTGCAGGAAGCGGGCGGCGATCAGCAGCTCGATCGATTGCGACACGGCGCACAGGGCGCTGGCCGCGACATACAGGCCAAGGCCGGTCAATAACACCGGGCGGCGGCCGTAGCGATCCGACAGCGGGCCGACCAGCAATTGCGCGCTGCCGAAACCGATCACGAACAGGGTCAGCGTCAGCTGCACCGTGGCCACCGGTACGGCGAACACGGTCGACAGGCTGGGCAGCGACGCCAGGTAGAGGTCGGTGGACAAGGGCTGCATCATCAGCATCGCCGTCACCAGCACGAGGATGGGTGCGTGGCCGAATTGCGAATGCGGGGCGTGATTCATGTCGGGACTGGCCTGGGATCGGGTCGGGCGCAAGCTTACTGGCCGCGCAGGAACAGCTTGTCCAGCTCGGAGAGCGCCAGCTGCACCCAGGTCGGCCGCCCGTGGTTGCACTGGTCGGAACGCTCGGTCGCTTCCATCTGGCGCAGCAAGGCATTCATTTCGGGCAGGGTCAGCAGGCGGTGCGCGCGCACCGCGGTGTGGCAGGCCAGTGTGCCCAGCATTTCATTGCGGCGCTCGAGCAGCACGCGCGAGCCGCCGAACTCGCGCACATCGCGCAGCACGTCGCGCGCCAGTGCCTGCGCGTCGCTGTTTTTCAGCAGCGCCGGAATCGCGCGCACGGCGAGCGTGGTCGGCGACATGACGGCGATGTCGAAACCGAGCGCGGCCAGCACTTCGCCATTTTCTTCGACCGTGCCGACCTCGACCGCGTCGGCATGGAAGGTGACCGGGATCAGCAGCGGCTGCAGCTGCACCGCATCGGTATCGAGCGCCTGCTTGAATTGTTCATACAGGATGCGCTCGTGCGCCGCATGCATGTCCACCAGCACCAGTCCGGCGCGGTTTTGCGCGAGCACGAAGATGCCATGCAGCTGGGCCAGCGCGAAGCCAAGCGGGTTTTCGTCGGTCGCATCGAAGCTGGCCGTACCCGTGCCAGCGCGCGCCGGGAACAGCGCAGACAGCGGGCCGGGCTGGCCAGTCGGGTTGCCCGCCGTCTGGCCTGGCATCTCGCCTGTCGTCTGGCCATAACCTTGCCCGGCTGCCGGCGCGCCTGGCCGGGATGGATCACGGCCCAGGGCGTCGGCAAACAGGGTGCCGTACAAGACCGGGTCTTGCCCCACCGCCAGTGTGGTCTGGTGGCGCGGCATGTTCATCCAGGGCAGCGAGCCGCCCGTCGCTGGTGTGGCGGCCGGCATCCCCGGCTGCGCCGGCGACGCGCCCTGCGCACTGGCCGAGGTCCTGGCCAGCGCGCGGCTGACGGCGTGGAACACGAACTGGTGCACTGCGCGGCTGTCACGGAAGCGCACCTCGATCTTCGACGGATGCACATTCACGTCCACCAGCGCCGGGTCGAGGTCGAGTTGCAGCACATAGGAAGGGAAACGGTCGCCATGCAGCACGTCCTGATAGGCCGCGCGCACGGCATGGGTGAGCAGCTTGTCGCGCACGAAGCGGCCGTTGACATAGAAATACTGCGAATCGGCGCGCCCGCGCGCCGCAGTCGGCAGCCCCGCATAGCCGCGAATGCGCAATGGGCCCGCAGCCTCTTCCAGCGCCAGCCGGGCTTGGGCGAATTCGTCGCCGAGGATCTGGCCGCTGCGCTGTTCCAGCGATGCTTCCTGCCAGTGTTCGGTGGTCTTGCCGTTGTGGGTGACGGTGAAGCGCACATCGGGCCGCGCCAGCGCCAGCCGGCGCACGACTTCGACGCAGTGGCCGTATTCGGTTTGCTCGGATTTCAGGAATTTGCGGCGTGCCGGCGTGTTGAAGTACAGGTCTTGCACATCGACCAGGCTGCCCTGGCCGCCGGACGCCGGCGCCACGGCCTGCGGATGTTGCCCGTCGATCTGCCACGCATGGGCTTCGCTGTCGGTGCGCGAGGTCAGCGTCAGCTGCGCCACCGAGGCAATCGAGGCCAGCGCCTCGCCGCGAAAGCCCAGCGTGCTCACGTTTTCGAGATCGGTCAGGTTGGCGATCTTGGAGGTGGCATGGCGCGCCAGTGCCAGCGGCATCTGCGCCGGCGGGATGCCGCAGCCATTGTCGGCAATCGCGATGCGCTTCACGCCGCCTGCTTCGAGCCTGACGGTCAGCTGGGTCGCGCCGGCGTCCAGCGCGTTTTCGAGCAATTCCTTGACGACGGCAGACGGCCGTTCGATCACCTCGCCGGCTGCGATCTGGGAGATCAGCTGGTCGGGCAAGGGGCGGATGATGCGCTCGGCGCGGGCTGCAAGGTTCATCACGCGATTATACCGAGCGAAACATCCGGCTTTTCCGCATGAGGCGCGGACGGGCTGCGTGTATCATCCGATCTTTCTTGCATACCGGTTGCCGCTGGCCAGCACCGCGTAGCCCCGATTCGTTTCATTGCCCTGTTTCGCCGCCCGGGATTGCTGCCATGGATTTCTCACAATTGCTCGACCTGATACTGCATGTCGACAAATCGCTCGACAGCCTGCTGGCCATTCACGGCTCGCTGGTGTACGCGGTGCTGTTCGCCATCGTCTTCGCCGAGACCGGCCTGGTGGCTTTCCCTTTCCTGCCCGGCGACACCCTGCTGTTCATGGGCGGCGCGGTCTGCGCGAACGGCGCGATGAATGTGTGGCTGCTGATGGCGATCCTGGTGCTGGCCGCAGTCTCCGGCAATACGGTGAATTACCTGATCGGCCGCGCCATCGGTGCGCGCGCTTTCACGCACAACTATCGCTGGCTGGACCGTTCGGCGCTGGAAAAGACGCATGCCTTCTTTGAAAAGCATGGCGGCAAGACCATCGTGCTGGCGCGCTGGCTGCCGGTGATCCGTACCTTCGCCCCTTTCGTCGCCGGGGTGTCCGACATGGGCATGGCCCGTTTCCAGCTGTTCAATATCTCGGGCGCGCTGGCCTGGGTCATCGGCTTGGTGGCGGCCGGCTATTTCTTCGGCAATATTCCTGTCATCCGCGACCACCTGAATATCATCGTGCTGGTCGGTTTTGCGGCAGCGGCCGGGCCGGTGGCGGCGGCCGCCCTCTGGCGTTTCGGCAGGAAGCTGATTGCCCGCTCGCGTGCCGGCAAGGGCGCGGCCTGAGGCTTGGGCGTTGGAGAGTGAAGCCTGGAGCCTGAAGCCTGCGCTTCAGGTCAGGCGGCCGCGGTTCAGCGTCGGGTGCTTGTGCACGTATTTGCGGATGCCGCGCATTAGCGCGTCTGCCATCTGGTCCTGGTAATTCTCATCGGTCAGCTTGGCTTCTTCTTCCGGGTTGGAGATGAAGGCCGTCTCGACTAGGATGCTGGGAATGTCCGGCGCCTTCAATACCGCAAAGCCGGCCTGTTCGACTTGCCCTTTGTGCAGCTTGTTGATCGAGCCGATCTCGCCCAGCACGGACTTGGCCAGCTTCAGGCTGTCATTGATCTGCGCCGTGGTCGACAAGTCCAGCAGCACGCTGGCCAGTTGCTGGTTCTTGCTGCGGATATTGATGCCGCCGATCAGGTCGGCCGCATTTTCCTTGTTCGCCAGCCAGCGCGCCGCCGTCGAGCTGGCGCCTTTCTCCGAGAGCGCAAAGACCGACGAGCCGCGCGCCGTCGGCTCGATGAAGGCATCCGCATGGATGGAGACGAACAGGTCGGCCTGCACCTTGCGCGCCTTTTGCACGCGCACATTGAGCGGCACGAAATAGTCGCCGTCGCGGGTCAGCAGCACGCGCACATTCGGCTGCTGCTCCAGCTTGGCCTTGAGGCGCTGCGCGATCGACAGCACCACATTCTTTTCGAAATTGCCGCCGCGCCCGACGGCGCCCGGGTCTTCGCCGCCATGACCGGGGTCCAGCGCAATCGTGACCATGCGCGTCAGCTCCAGCGGCTTGTCGTCTCCGGTGCGGGCCGGCGCCGCGTTCTCGGGCGGGCGCGCGGCCAGCGGCGGGGTCGCCGGAGCTTTTTTCAGCAGCTCGGCGATCGGGTCGGCTTCTTTCACCGGGTACAGGTCGAACACCAGCCGGTGCCGGTATTCGCCGACCGGGTCGAGCGTGAACACTTGGGGCTGGATTTCTTCTTTCAGATCGAACACCAGGCGCACCACGCCGGGCCGGTTCTGGCCGACGCGCACCTGCGCGATATACGGGTCGTTGGCCTGCACCTTCGCGACCAGGCTCTTGAGCTTGGGGTCGAGGTCGAGGCCATCGATGTCGATCACGACCCGGCTCGGGTTCTGCACCAGGAAGTGGGTGGCCTTGAGCTTGCTGTCGCTTTCCAGTGTGACGCGGGTGTAATCGGCAGCCGGCCAGATGCGCACGGCCACCATTTGGGCGGCGTGGGCCAGGCGGGTAGCGACGAGGGACAGCAGCAAAGTGGCGCCCGCCCTGAGGACGGTGCGGCGTGCCAGCGATGCTACAGGTTGGGGCTCAGGTGCAGGTGTTCCAGACATGTTGCGCCCAGAGTGGTGTTCGCGCGCAATTCTACCGCACGGCCTTCGCCTTGGGGGCTCAGAAACAGGTCGATATCGGCCACCGGTATCAGGCCGGCAGCGCGTTCCGGCCATTCGACCACGCACACCTTGTCACTGCCAAAATGCTCGCGGAAACCGGCCTCGATGAATTCATCGGCGCTGCCCATCCGGTACAGGTCGAAATGCAGCAACTCCAGCGGCCGGCCGGCCAGCGTCAGCGGATAGGATTCCACCAGCGTATAGGTCGGGCTCTTGACCCGGCCTTCGAAGCCTGCCGCGTGCAGCAGCGCGCGGGTGACGAAGGTTTTGCCGGCGCCGAGGTCGCCATGCAGGTGCAGCGACAGGCCCGGCGCCAGTACGCGCGACAGGGCGTGGCCAAGCGCTGCCGAGCCGGCCTCATCCTTCAGAAAATCCTTCCAGGTCTGCATTGCTTACAATGTCCGTCTTTAGCTGCGCGTTTCGTGCGCTTTATCCAGCACCGTGTCCAAGATAGCATCCCGATCTCCCGAGCAGCTTGTCGCACTGACGCAGTCGCTGCGGGGGTGGGCGCGCGAGCTCGGTTTTGCCGAACTGCGGATTGCCGGCATCGACCTCGGCACTGCCGCCGAACAGCTGCAGTCCTGGCTGGACGCCGGTTACCACGGCCAGATGGATTATATGGCGGCTCACGGCAGCAAGCGCGCCCGGCCCGACGAGCTGGTGCCGGGAACCTTGCGGGTGATCTGCGCGCGGATGAACTATCTGCCGCCGGCAGGCGATGAGACCAGCGATGACACCAGCGACCGCGGCAGCGACGGCCGCAGTGATCCCGGCCCGGATTGGCGCGCCAGCGAGCAAGGCCGCCATGCCGACCCGGCCGCGGCCGTGGTTTCGGTCTATGCGCGCGGCCGCGATTACCACAAGGTCTTGCGATCGCGCCTGCAGCAGCTGGCCGACCGGATCGCGGACGAAGTCGGGTCTTTCGGCTACCGCGTCTTTACCGATTCGGCGCCGGTGATGGAAGTCGAGCTGGCGCAGAGCGCAGGCCTGGGCTGGCGCGGCAAGCACACGCTGCTGCTCAACCGCGAGGCCGGGTCGATGTTTTTCCTCGGCGAGATCTACACCGACCTGCCTTTGCCCATTGATGAAGCGACCAGCGCGCATTGCGGCGAATGCCGGGCCTGCATTGATGCCTGCCCGACGCAGGCCATCGTCGGTCCTTACCGGCTTGATGCGCGGCGCTGCATCTCCTACCTGACCATCGAGCTGAAGGACAGCATCCCCGAAGATTTGCGGCCGCTGATTGGCAATCGCGTGCTTGGCTGCGACGATTGCCAGTTGGTCTGCCCATGGAACAAATTCGCCCAGCGTAGCGTGCTGCCCGACTTCGAGGTACGCAACGGGCTGGATGCCGCATCGCTGGTCGAGCTGTTTGCATGGACTGAAGAAGATTTCAACGCCCGCTTGTCGGGCAGTGCGATCCGCCGCATCGGCCATGAGCGCTGGTTGCGCAACATTGCCGTCGCGCTCGGCAATGCAGCGTCGACGCGGGCGGGGGATGCGGCGATGGTCACGGCGCTGCAGGCGCGCGCCGCGCATCCGTCGGCTCTGGTGCGCGAGCATGTGCAGTGGGCACTGGCCCGGCATCAGGCGACAGGCAAGGCCATGAGCCAGCCGGAGCAAGGCTGAATTCACCCGAGTCGGCGCGGCCAGGCCACAATCAGCCTGGCCGGCGCGCCAGCCGCAAGGGGAGGCGCCAAATCCACAACCGGTTGTCAGTCTGTGACCAAGCAGCCACAATACGCGGCGAGACAAAAACAATAACGACCCCATTCCCCGGAGACTCTGATGATCCCTCGCTTCCCGTTCGCTGCGGCGCTGCTGTCCTGCGCGCTCGCCCTGATCCCTCCCGGCGCTGCGGCCGATGCGCCGATCGTGATCAAGTTCAGCCATGTGGTTGCCAAAGACACGCCCAAGGGCAAGGCGGCCGAAAAATTCCGCGAACTGGCCGAAGCTGCGACCAGGGGCCGCGTCAAGATCGAGATCTACCCGAACAGCACGCTGTACAAGGACAAGGAAGAGCTGGAAGCGCTGCAGCTGGGCGCGGTGCAGATGCTGGCGCCGTCGCTGGCCAAGTTCGGCCCGCTGGGCGTGAAGGAATTCGAGCTGTTCGACCTGCCTTACATCTTCCCGGATAAAAATGCGCTGGACCGCATCACCGACGGCCCGATCGGGCGCGACCTGCTGAAGAAGCTGGAAGGCAAGGGCATCCTCGGCCTGGCCTATTGGGACAATGGCTTCAAGATGCTGTCCTCGAACCGACCGATGCGTGTGCCCGCCGACCTGAAAGGGCTCAAGCTGCGCATCCAGGCATCCAAGGTGCTCGACGAACAGATGCGCTCGCTGGGCGCCAATCCGCAGGTGATGGCCTTTTCCGAGGTCTATCAGGCCTTGCAGACCGGTGTCGTCGACGGCACCGAGAATCCGCCATCCAACCTCTACACGCAGAAGATGCATGAGGTGCAAAAGCACCTGACGGCGACCAACCATGGCTACATCGGCTATGCCGTCATCGTGAACAAGAAGTTCTGGGACAAGCTGCCGGCGGACATCCGCACCCAGCTCGAAGGCGCGATGAAGGAAGCCACGGTCTACGCCGACAAGATCGCCCAGGAAGAAAATGACAAGGCGCTGGAAGCGGTGCGCAAGTCCGGCAAGACCACGATCTATGTACCGACCGAGGCCGAAAAAGCCGAATGGCGCAAGGCGCTGCTGCCGGTGCAGAAAGCGATGGAAGGGCGCATCGGCAAGGACCTGATCGATGCCGTCAACAAGACGGTGGCCGGCAAATAAAGGCAGTCCTGAGGGTAGCGCTGGTTCTGTAGCCTGCCGGCGGAATCAAGGCCGGGTAAATCAATGCCGACAACAACAACGATGACAAGAGTCCTGGACCATCTCGAAGAATGGCTGATCGCAACGCTGATGGGCGTGGCCACGACCATTATTTTTATCGCCGTGCTGCACCGCTATGCGTCCAGCCTGGCCATTCCCGGCGTGCAGGACTGGCTGCTGCGCATTAACACCAGTTGGGCACAGGAGCTGACGATTTACCTGTTCGTCTGGATGGCGAAGTTCGGCGCCGCCTATGGCGTGCGCACCGGCATCCATGTCGGGGTCGATGTGCTGGTCAACCGGCTGGACCAAGGCTGGCGACGCGGCTTTATCCTGTTCAGCCTGCTGGCCGGCGCCCTGTTCACGGGCCTGATCGCCGCCTTCGGCGCTGACTTCGTGTTCGAGCTGTCATCTACCTCCAGCACCTCCGAAGTGCTGGAGCTGCCGATCTGGATCGTCTACCTCGCCATTCCGCTGGGTTCCTCGCTGATGTGTTTCCGCTTCCTGCAAGTGGCCTGGCAGTTTGCGCACGGCGGCGACTTGCCGGTGCACGACCACGCGCATGTCGAGGGCCTGACGGCCGATGCGACGGAGGGCCGTCAATGAACAGCCTCTTCATCTTCGGTTTGCTGGTCGTGCTGATGCTGACCGGCATGCCGATCTCGATCGCGCTCGGCCTGACGGTGCTGAGTTTTCTGTTCTCGATGACGGAAGTGCCGGTGCAGGCGGTGGCGCTGAAGCTGTTCACCGGCATTGAAAAATTCGAGATCATGGCGATCCCGTTCTTTATCCTGGCCGGCAATTTCCTCACCCATGGCGGGGTGGCGCGGCGGATGATCAATTTCGCGACCTCGATGGTCGGCCACTGGCATGGCGGTCTGGCGCTGTCGGGCGTGCTGGCCTGCGCGCTGTTTGCGGCCGTGTCCGGCTCGTCGCCGGCGACCGTGGTGGCGATC
>JACCDY010037537.1_pt1 | contig 25622 bp, 23 predicted proteins | sample 7446391 | NCBI WGS metagenome assembly JACCDY01 (sample SAMN15323451, study PRJNA562643) | freshwater metagenome | isolation source: river surface water | place: USA:Blue River Watershed | collected 2017-08-18 | reverse complement strand
GTGTATGGGCCAGGTGTGAAAGCCAACTTCGAGTCAATGATGCGCTGGCTGGCGCGGGGTGTCCCTCTGCCATTGGCTGCCGTCACCCAAAACCGCCGAAGTTTGGTGGCGCTGGACCACCTGGTGGACTTGATCGTGACGTGCTTGAACCACCCTGCAGCCGCAAACCAGACCTTCTTGGTGAGTGACGCTGAAGATCTTTCGACGACAGAACTCCTCAAGCGTATGGGCGCTGCACTGGGTTGTCCCGCACGTCTGTTTCACCTGCCCCCCGGGCTGCTAAAACTTGGGGCCGCGTTGGTGAGAAAACCTGGCATTTACCAGCGCCTGTGCGGTTCATTGCAGCTAGACATTGCCAAGACCCGCCAACTGTTGGGCTGGTCCCCGCTGGTGTCTGTGGATGAAGGGCTGCGGCGTGCAGCCGAAGGTTTTCGCCCATGAAGCGTTTGTTTGACTTGGCAGTCGCTTTGGTGGCTACTGTGTTTCTTGCGCTGCCCATAGTGTTTGTGGCGCTGGCCGTAAGGCTGACTTCGCCTGGGCCAGCTGTGTACTGGAGCGACCGGGTAGGCCGCCACAACCGCATTTTCAAAATGCCCAAGTTCCGCAGTATGCGCATCGACACGCCTGCGGTGGCCACGCACCTGCTGCAGAACCCCGAACAGTGGCTCACACCCATCGGCTCCTTTTTGCGCAAATCCAGCCTAGACGAGTTGCCCCAGTTGTGGAACATCCTGAAAGGCGACATGAGTTTTGTCGGCCCCCGTCCGGCGCTGTTTAACCAGGATGACTTGATCGCGTTGCGCACAGAAAAGGGTGTGCACGAACTGGTACCTGGCCTGACTGGTTGGGCGCAAGTCAACGGAAGGGACGAGCTGCCGATTCTCCAGAAGGTGCGACTTGATGAGGAGTATCTTCAGCGTCGGTCGCTGTTTTTCGATATGCAGATACTTTGGATGACGGCGTTGAAGGTTCTGGCAAGGGATGGAGTGTCACATTGAAGAAAAGCACAGATCATCTTGAGGACTCAAGACTTAAGACTCAAGACTCAGGGGGCTGCACGCAATGAAACAGCCTCTATTTAAGTTGGCCGTCCCGATCCTGGCGTTGCCGCGAGCGGCAAAGCGCTTTGTAGCCCTTTCCGTCGATCTGGGGCTCTGCGTACTGACCGTATGGCTGGCCTTCTATTTGCGGCTGGGTGAGTTTGTCGCTCTGTCTGGCACGGCATTGTGGGCTGTGGGTGCTTCAGTCGGTATCGCGCTCCCCATCTTCATCGTCTCTGGCCTGTACCGAGCCATTTTCCGCTACAGCGGTTGGCCGGCGTTGCTGGCAGTTGCCCGCGCGGTGGGTATTTACGGCCTGCTGTACGCCTCTGTTTTCACGGCTATTGGCGTGGCCGGTGTACCCCGCACCGTGGGCATCATTCAGCCCATGCTGTTGCTGCTTTTCGTGGGCGCATCCCGCGCACTGGCCCGGGTTTGGCTGGGCGATCAGTACCTGAGTATCCTCAAACACGCCTCGCGGCCAAAGGTGTTGATCTATGGTGCTGGGAGCACTGGGCGCCAATTGGTTGCTGCAATGGCCAATAGTCATGAAATGCAGGTTGTCGGGTTCCTCGACGATGACGATCGTCTGCACGGTCATGTGCTAAACGGCCAGCCCATCTACAACCCGGCAGACCTCGGCAATCTGGCGCCTGCATTGACAATAAGCGACGTCCTGCTGGCCATGCCCAGCCTGAGTCGGAAGCGCCGGAACGAGATCTTGGCCCAGATCCGAACAGCGCGCGTAGCCGTACGTACCTTGCCGAGCGTGACCGATTTGGCGCAAGGCAAAATCAGCATCTCTGATATCCGCGAACTCGACATTGACGATCTCCTCGGCCGTGAGCCGGTTATGCCCAACCATATCCTGCTGGCCATGAATGTGCGCAGCAAGGTCGTGATGGTGACCGGCGCAGGGGGTTCGATTGGTAGCGAGTTGTGTCGTCAGATCTTGGCTGTCGGCCCTAGCAAATTGCTACTGATCGAGCAGAGTGAATTTGCCCTCTACGGCATTCACCAAGAGCTCGAAGAAAAGGTCTCCGGTCGTGACATCGTCTTGGTGCCCTTACTAGCTTCGGTGCAAGACGATGAGCGTATGCGCGAGATCATGTCCACTTGGCACCCCGACACGGTCTACCACGCAGCAGCCTACAAGCATGTACCGCTTGTTGAGCACAATCCGTCGGAAGGCATCAAAAACAACGTACTGGGCACCCTGCGTACTGCCCAAGCCGCAGCCGAAAACGGCGTCTCTGACTTCGTCCTGATCAGCACAGACAAAGCCGTTCGCCCTACCAACATCATGGGTGCCAGCAAGCGATTGGCGGAAATGGTGCTGCAGGCAATCGCCGCCACTAACCCCGGCACTAATTTCAGCATGGTCCGCTTTGGCAATGTGCTGGGTTCCTCAGGGTCAGTTGTGCCCAAGTTTCGTCAGCAAATCCGCGATGGTGGGCCGATCACACTGACCCATCCCGAGATCACCCGCTACTTCATGACGATTCCTGAAGCCTCTCAACTTGTGATCCAGGCCGGGCCGATGGCCAAGGGGGGCGACGTGTTCGTCCTCGACATGGGGCAGTCGGTCAAGATCATGGATCTAGCGAGGCGCATGATCGAGCTCTCGGGCTTGAGCGTCAAAGATGAACAAAACCCTGACGGCGATATCGAGATCGAAATTACCGGGCTGCGCCCGGGAGAAAAGCTCTACGAAGAGCTGCTTATCGGTGACAACCCCAAGCCCACATCCCATTCGCGGATTATGAAAGCCCACGAAGAGTTCATTCCTTGGTCAGAGCTTGAGGACAAGCTGAAAGCCCTCGAAATAGCGCTGAATGTGAACGACGTCGGCGTCATTCGCTTGATGATGGAAAAGCTCGTCACTGGCTATACGCCCAGCGATGAGATTGTCGATTGGGTGTATCTGGAGCAGGAAGCCGAGGCACAGGCCCTCGGATTGGCCGGGTAAGCAGTCCAGGCTGGCTCGAGCTACGCCTGCCGTTCTTCAATCCAGTGAGAGTCAGGCCCATAGGATTCGTTGCCAGACTCCATGACGATGGCCAGCGTTTCCCGGTTCTCCGGCGTGTCCGGATGCCAGAGGCCACCTTGGATTGGTTCGTCGGCAATGCTGCGGCGACCAATAACGTTCCACGCGACACGAATTTCGTTCATGGCACCACCCCGATGCGATTTCACAATGTCGCGATTGTGAACCACCGGACGGCGATTTCCAAGATTGGCGTGCGAGATGGGCAGGTGCTACCGTCGGCAGCTTACCCAAGAGGGCACCTATGCGGGCGATCATGAACGCGGCAAAGTTCGCGCGGCGACCAACGGGCGCAGACGTGTGTTGCGAGAGCCAGTGCGCAACCAGATCGTGATCGGTCGAGCGGACTTAGCGACATGCGGGGATGGCCGAAATGCAGGACGCGGGTCTGTTGCAGCCTGTTCGACCCCGCCGTCGGTTTTGGTCGAACCGCGCAACGCGACTTCCTCGAAAGCTTCAACATCTTGAACCCGGTAGCGCACCTGGTTGCCGAGCTTGAGAAACAGAGGTCCATTCGGTTCGGTGCGCCAGCGTTTCAGCGTGGCCTCGCTAATCCGCCAGCGTTCGGCCAGCTCGGTTTGGGTCATGCATCGTCCGTCCATTCTTTGCACCTTTCCGCAGGAGTTGTCGGGACTGTCATGAAGGCGCTGTTTGTGGGAAAAGCCAAGTGGGCTCATGCTCTGGTTGGAAATCTGAACTGAGTGATGCATCGGCGGGGCCGCGGCAGAACGCCCAAACACCCGAATCTTTCCTAACCAACCCCAAGCGTTACTCAGGTGTTTGGAGAATAAGTTCGAAACCATCGCCTCTGCACCGATGGTTTTGGAAATTCCCCGCACGAACCAGCTACAACCAGATGCAACCACTGCCGACCCGCAATAGCTGCTGGGGTGAGATTCAATCCTCCAAGTAGCTGTAACAACGGCTGAGAAACGCTGCGGAGACTTTGGATATTGTCCGCGTGCCTCCTATCCGGCAAGATGGGGCTGACGAGCACGGTTAGAAATAGAAGTAGACTCCACCACCATACTTGGCACCCGATTTGTAAAACGTGGCATCACAGAACCCGTCACTGCGGCACAGCTCATTGGCTGGCATGCCATCCTCGGCTTGCTTGAGAAAGCTAATGCTCTGTTCGTCGGTAAATCTGCTCTTCTTGATGTACGTCTTGCTCCAATTTGACGGGCTTTACAAACCTCAGCTTGGTACAGCTAGTGGGTGGCAGGTCAACTCCAGTATGATGTTTTCCATTTAGCCAACACTTACTTACTCGAAACATGAGTCTATTGATTACGTCATTAAAAGCTTGAGAGAGAAAGAGACCGACAACCGATGAGAACTGAACAGCCGATATTGGCTAGTAAGTTGCTGGTATGGACCTTCATGGCCTATCTGGGCGTACTCCCCATGGCTGGCACCATTGCATTACGACACCTACTCATGGTAGTGGCGCTCTTGCTGGCTGTGTTTGTCGCTTTTGTTTCCTTCCGACATAAAAGCCTGGTCGCCTGTCGAAATCTGGCCATTCCATGGCTCCCCCTTGGGGCATGGTGGAGCTACCTCTGCATTTTCCCTTTGATCTCGGAAAGTCCAGACGTCGCTTGGCATAGTTTTCGAGTTGACTGGTTGATGTCCATTGGGGCTGGCATCCTAGGATTGATATGCGCCTCCATTGCCACCCTTCAAGGGCCCAGCATTTTTGCCTTGGGCGTAGCGTGTATGGTGCCCGTGTTTGTCCATTGGACGCTGATTCTTTTCCATTGGTCTGGACTACTGGGTCCCTCAGCCCCGTTGGTGATGACCTGGCCTGAGATCTGGGATGCCTTGCAGACCCAATGGAACGCTGGCTGGAATGTTGGGATTGGACATGGAAATTTTCTTTCCCCGTTTCGTGGATTTGATCCCAACCATGGAAACCTAGGGCTGGCCGCCACCCAATCCGTAGCCCTACTCTTGCCACTGATCTTGACCGGCTGGTTCCAGCGCAACCGCCATCACGCCGTACTGGCATTCGCAGGCTTGGCGGTGTGTTTTGGGAGTGTCGTGATCGCCATGTCGCGCGGAGCGCTCATTTTTTGTTCGCTGGTTGTGCTGTCGGGCTTAGCTTTGCAACTTCTAAGGAGTGACTGGCATTTCTCAGTCAGGATCTCGGGGTTTTATGGTGTGGTGCTGGCCATGATCTTGGGGCTTGGTGGTCTGGCCATTGCCAAGGATTCGCGATGGATGTTGATGAACGACAAAATACAGGCCGCATGGATGGCGGAAGACCCCGTGGCGTACTTTTGCAACGGCCCTACGCCCGAGCTTGAGCAGCGTGTCAGGTCGTCTTTGGATGGCGCGAGGGCTGAGCACGTCGAAGCTGTCTTGGTTGGTTTGAGTGATGATGGAGGCCGTCTTTTGGCGGCAAGAGCGGGACTTGACTTGGTGGCTGAACACCCCTGGGGGCTGGATGGATCGCGTCATGTGTTCAAACACTTGATCCAAGAGGCATGTAATGGCGTGCCCAAGATTGAATTTGCCCACTCCCATAATGGTTGGATCGATTTGCTGCTGGCACTGGGTTGGATGGGTGCGGGGCTTTACTTGACGTTATTTCTCGCCATGATGACCTGGGGGTTTAGGCGCTTTCGTCAGAATCCATCGAACCCGTGGGCCCAAGCGCTTTTACTCACGCTTGTTTTTTGGCTTTTCCGTGGGCTGGTTGATTCAGTCTACCGCGAGCATGCGTTGATGATGCAGACCGCACTGATTACGTACCTTGCAGGTCGAACGTGGCTGACAAAAGCTTGAACGTTGCACTCAGATTTTTGGGCTGGGATCAACGAAATCGTCGGTTAATGCGCGGCACTTAAAACCACCAGTAAATAGCCTCATGGGATGGGTTTTATTCAGAAAAAATGAGCAAACTTTTTATTTTTTCGAACGATCTGCAATCTTAGATTTTCTTTCCAGACCCTTTTTTTGGTATTGCTGTAATAGGTTGCAGTGCCGCCTCCGACGCCTTGAATGATGGGGTACAAAGGAAGCATCGCATGCTGCATATGCTCGCTCAGCCAAATATCGCGAAAACACTCTTCTAATCCGTGTCCTGTGTTGACCTTGATTGCATGATGTGCATTCAAAAAGTAGTCTCTATAAAAAGATGAATTCACCACATAGAAACGCGTGTCTATATGGTGAAATAAAGTCGGCTTTAAGGGAGTGAAGGCATCAAGAAAAACCCCTTTGCATAAAAATTTTCCATTCCACCCGTGTAGGCATTCGCGGTAGTTATCCACCCACAACTTGGCAGTACATTTCGTAAAACCACCTGCATGACGTATCAACTCAGAATATTCAACAGCGTGGCGGACAATTTCCCCTTCCCCGTAGCCGCGGCCCATCAACTTCACTTTCATCGGATCGTTCTGGAAGCGAATATGTTCAACTCTGGCATGTGGAAAGCGCTGAGTCAACATGGAACGCATGTCGTAATTGGATCCGTCGCACAGGACAATTGACAACTCCGGATCGATGCGCAACCACTGTTCAACGGACTCTATAACGTGAAAAAGGCGAGCCTCTTCATCCTTGAGTTCAACCCCAGCATCGTGTGCAACGATACTGGAGGTAAGAAGTACAGGAAGAGTCGGAGTGAGTAAGGCCATTAAAAAGAATCTTGTCGTATCAATTTTTGAAAATGGCTTGGATTGCCAAAAATCTGTATTTCGGCAACTTCAAGTTGGAAGCGTAACGCGAGTGAATGATTGACGAAAATCCTCCAAGGGCGCTTTGAATCCTAATCGTTTTCAAGATGTGCTATCGGGCGCCTCTCGAATGATCCTAATTTCCTCATCACCGACCGCAGGCAAGGGGGAGAAGCCTGGTCAGCATCGGGCGATCTGCCAGAGCTTCCAGACCTGTGCCAGGTCGACCTCTGATGGACTGACACCGCCGCAGCGGTGTCAGTGTCGGCGGCAACTCAGTCGTCCTTCATCTTGGCCTTCACGATCACTTCGGCCCATTTTTTGATTTCAGCGCGTATAAAGGTGTCATATTCCTCCGGGGTGCTGCCAATCACCTCGGCCACCGTGTCCGTGATCTGCTTGTTGACATCCGGATTCCGTAAGATTGCTTTAACGTCCCTGGAGACTTTGTCCACGATGGCTTTGGGCGTGCCGCCTGGCGCCATGAAGCCAAACCAGGCGGTGATTTCAAAATCCTTCAAGCCAGCCTCGATCATGGTCGGCACGTTGGGCATGCGAGGAGAGCGTTCCCGACTGGTGATCGCCAAGGCGCGCAGATTGCCAGCTTGTATGAAGGGCATCAACACAGGCGCGTTGTGGAACAGCAACTCAAACTGTCCGGACAACCCGTCGGTGGTCATTTGAGCGCTGGACTTGTAAGGCACACTCACCATGCTGATGTTTTCGGCCAGGTTAATGGACTCGCCCATCAGATGCTGGGTGGTGCCGGGCCCGGGTGTGCCATAACGAATTTTCTGCGGGTTGGCCCTGGCATAGGCCATCACATCACTCACCGATTTGAACGGTGAAGAAGCCGGCACCGTCATAAAGTTCGGCGTCTTGGTCACCAGGCTCACTGGCGCCAAATCCTTCAACGGGTCATAGGGCAACCTGCCCGCCATCAGCGTCACATTCACGGCGATGGGGCCAATCGTGTTGTACAACAGGGTGTAGCCATCGGCAGGCGCTTTGGCCACGCGGTCGACCCCAATGTTGCCCGCTGCGCCCACCACGTTTTCCACCACGACATTCTGTTGCCAGAGTTCGCCGAGTTTGTTGGCAATGAGGCGAACCTGCCCGTCCGGCGCACTGCCCGGCGGTGCCGGCACGATGACGCGAACCGTTTTGTTAGGCCAGTTGGTGGCTTGGGCGTGTGCCAGGCCCTGCAGACCCAAAGCAGTGCCGAGCAGGCACCCGATGATCCATTGGCGACGAAGTTTGATACTCATTGAAGTCTCCATTGATGAAAAAGTTATTGGCTTGCCAGGACCCATTCGGGCAAGACGTCCACCGTCAGGCCGAGCAGGATGAATGAATTGCTTTTCCCGTGACCATCCAGATTGAGGCTGCCGTTGACGCCCCCTTCCAGCACATTGTCAATGACAAAGTTGAATGCCGGTAACAATGGCAGATCGTAGCGCTTGACAGATGTGGCGCCTCGATGGGCATAGGCCTGTAGCACACGCTCGGGTGTGAGTTGCAACGAGAGGGCCTCAAAGGCCTGGGCGTTGTAGGGCATCACACAAACATTGAGCCGGTTGCCTTTGTCGCCGGCACGGGCGTGGGCCACGCTGTGCAGGGCAACACGCTGGGAGGGGGCAGGGGTTGAATGTGTCATGCCGTCAACTCCGCGGCGCCTTGTAAGGTGAATCCCATTTGCAACAAGCCTGGGTCGATCAGGTAGGACTGGGTGCGAATACGTTGCGTGGTCCGCCACCGCACCCCCCCTCCGCCAGCTGGGCCACAGCAATACAGGGCCAGCACTTCGCGCGCGGCCTGGTCGGCATCATCCTGGAGCGCACCAGAGGCGGCCAGGCGCACACGGACATCCTGAGGCGAGTCGGTAGAGGCTTGCGAAAGCTGGCCGTCATTGCCGTCGTGCACGCTCGACAAGCCGATCAGATCAAGCCGAAGTTGCACCGGCAACTGTCGCATGGCCACGCGCTGGCGCAGCACCTCGGCAGCCTTGCGGGCACGGGCCACGCAGTTGGGACCGGCATAGGAAATTTCCCCCTCCCCCAGCCAGCCCCCATCAAAGCAGACGGTCACTTTGACCGTGGCTGGCGCAGGCTTGCCCCGGACACCCAGCACTTGCACACGGTCTGGACCCGCCGGTTCAACGGTGACCTGGCTAAAGTCCAAGGTCACATCGGGCGTGATGTAGTTGGCAGGGTCATGGATTTCGTACAGCAGTTGTTCCTTCACCGTTTCGGGTGTCACCATGCCACCGGTTCGCAGCGCCTTGGTGATGAAGAGACTGCCATCTTCATGCACCTCGGCAATCGGAAATCCTATGTTGGCGGGATCGGGTACGTCCTTGTAACCCGGGTCGTAAAAATACCCACCCGTGATCTGGGCGCCACATTCCAGCAAATGTCCCGCCGTGGCGCCCACCGCCAGTCGCTGCCAATCGGTCAACGACCAATTGAAGTGATGGATGAGGGGCGCCAGTGTCAACGAAGGATCCCCCGTACGTCCCGTCACCACCACTTGCGCGCCGGCTTTCATCGCTTGGACTATCGGCTGCGCGTTGATGTAGGCGTTGGCTGCAATGAGTTCACCCGCCCCCATGTCCAGGCCCGCGTCCGCTTCGTAGACTTGATGGGCCTTCAGATCAAGCCCCTGGACATCATCGCCATGCACCACGGCGATACGTGCCTCGGGATGTCCGAGCCGGGCCGCCAGTTGGGCGATTAAACGCGCCGCCGCAGGCGGATTGGCCGCACCAAAATTGCCAATGATGGTGATGCCGTGTTGCAGACATTTCACCAGGATGGGCTCGAGCAGCCGCTCCAGCATCGGCTCAAAGCCCCGCTCGGGGTTTTTGCGCTTCTCGAGTTGGGCAAGTGCCACGGTGCGCTCACCCAAGGTTTCGAAGAACAGCGCGCTGGGGCCTCCCCACTCAATCAGGGTGTCCACTACAGGCGCAGCGGCATCCACCCGGTCGCCGGAAAATCCAGACGCATTGCCGACACGAAAAATATTGGTCACGGCTGTTGCCTCACCCTCTTACGCTTGTCATTGAATTTACCCATACCCATACAGGCGCTCATCGACACATGGCTCACATCACAATCTCATGCAACAGGGCCGGACTGGGCGCAATCTCACCTCGCTCAATTCGCTGGATGACCTGAGTCACGCGCTGATGATAGGTCACATCAATCCCGACTTCCATCCCGCGGCGCGCCACCAGCCCGTTGATGTGGTCAATTTCAGTTCGACGACCCTTGCTGATGTCTTGCCCCATGGAGGGACGCTGCGCGTCGCTGCGAGAGTTGGCAACTGCCATGATCATCTGGGTGATGGCCTCGAGCGCTGCAGGATCGTTTTGCGAACTCGCCAACAAATCCAAATCCAGCCCGCCCACAGGTTCCAGGGCCAATCCCAGGGCACGTCCCACCCGCACTGAGGAGCTGCCCAGACTGATGGAAAGCTGCCGCGCAATCTCGTGGTTGTCGCGCTGACGCCCCGTCAACCCGGTGAGTGCGCAAACGCCATTGCGCATGGCATTGATGGTGAGCTTGGACCAGCGCTCGCCCCACAGATTGGTGGTGACCTTGCAGCTGTCGCTGTGCGACAGCAGGCTGGCGATCGCTTCGGCACGAGGCGTGATCTTGCCGTTTGCTTCCCCAATCCTCAAGCCCCATTTTTGATCGTCGCCCAACGGGGAGTTGCGAACAATGGTGGCCGGGGCTGTGAGTTCTGCCGCCAAAGCACTGACCGAACAGCCCAGGACCCGTTGCCAGCCCACCACTTGGGCTATCAACTCTTCATTGATCCCATTTTGCAAGGACACAAAGCAGCCCGTGGGCGCAGCAAAGGGAGCGATCAGGTGGGTGGCCCACGTCGTGTCATAGGACTTGACCGCTATAAACACAATATCAAACGGTGGTTCGCGCACCAGTTGCGACACATCGCTGATATGCAGAGCGCGCACCGGCGTGTGGACTGATCCCTCACCACGCATGCCCGAGACGGTAATACCCTGGTTGCGCATGGCTTGTACATTGTCCGCCCACGCATCGATGAACGTGACATCGACGCCTGCGTGGGCCATGTGGGCGCCCACATAGCCCCCCACAGCCCCGGCCCCCACGATACAAACACGCGCCATGTCATGTTCCTTTCGGGGTCAACCTGACATCGCTGCTTTCACACAATGGGCCGGACTGCGCAACGCCTGCACACCAAGTTGCCAGATGCCGCCAATATCCGAGGTCAGCTTCAATCGTCGAACGCCTTGTCATGCTCAACGGCCCCTAGTTTTTCATACGCCTGGGCTGCACCGCTGAGATCCCACACGGTAGCGCCGGCTCGGACCGCTTGCGCGATGTCGGCTTCACGCTGCATTTTGGCCAGCGCTGCCGTGACTACAGTTGCGGCTTCTTGCCGAGGTATCACGATGACACCGTCCCCATCGGCCACTACCAGATCCCCGGGGCGAACCAGCACGTCGGCACACGAAATAGGAATATTCACGCCTCCGCCCTTGCCCTTGTCTGCGTGGATCGGCCATACATGGGTTGACCACACGGGGAAACCCAATCCACTGACGGTGTCCGTGTCACGCACACAGCCCTGTACCACCACACCAGCCAGTCCTTTGGCCATGGCATAACTGGTGGCCACATCACCCCATTGGGCCGCTGAGGTTTCGCTCTGGCATTGCACCACCAGGACATCGCCCGGGTTGGCCAGTCGCAAGGCCCGGTGCATCATGAGGTTGTCGCCCGGTTGGCACAAGGCCGTGACCGCCGGTCCGGCGATTTTGGCGCCCGGTGTGACACGCTTCATGCGAGCCGACATAAGGCCGGTGTAGCCGAGATGACCTGTACTTTCATGCAGGTCAGCCACGGTGACGTCGCGCGCTTGAGCGCATAGGCTGACGTCGACACGATTCACACGGAGATAAACAGTCGGATTTTTCATGGGTCATGTCAGGCGTGGGGAACACAGTGCTCGGCGGGGGACAAGCGGAAGGTGGTGCGCTTCATCAATCGCGGTTGCTCAATGCTCATGACATCCCGACGGTGGAGCAGACAGCCGTTGTCCCACATCATCAAATCGCCGTTGTGCACTTTGTGCCGGTACACCAGCGATGGATGGCCTCCTGTGGCGAACAACAGCGGCAGGACACGCGCATTTTGCTCCGGGCTCAAGCCCTCAATTTCAACCAACGTGGTCTGGTCGGCATACAGCGCCTTACGCCCCGAGTGCGGGTGCGTGAGCACCACCGGGTGGCGCGCGTCGGGCAGGCTCAGCATGGCGTTGGCTTTTGCCTTGTCTCGCAACTCGGTGGCGTTCATCATGGCGTAACGCTTGGCATAACGATAGACGCCAGTGCGCCCATCGATCAGCGTTTTGACGTCATCAGGCAGCAGATCCCAGGCGCCAAATTGATCAGCCCAGTAGATATCTCCGCCATCGCGCGGCACTTCGGTGCCGAACAGGATGGCGCCCGTGGCGGGGCGGACCTGAAAGGTTTGGTCGGAATGCCAATCCACATCTTCGCCGCCCGCAAAACCGCCGACAAAACGGCCATCGTTGTATTTGAGTGTGCTGAAGTAAATGATCTGCTCGTGATAAGGCGACTGGATATCCTTGCGCCCACTGGTCTCGCAACGCCCGAAGTACTCGGTGAAACGCACCAGATCCGGTTCGTCCAGACACTGTCGTCGAAAAATCATGACGGGAGAGCGCATCCACTGTTGCTTGAGTTCGGCCATGGCGGATGGGTCGTTCATGACTTCCATGATGCTGGCGTGCACTTGAACGACAAAGCCATTGGCATGAAGAGGCGTGGTCGAAATGCTGGACATGAAGGTTCTCCTTGGTATGTTGTGTGGGTGGCGGGGATAACCCGAGTCACCCTGACTGGCGGGATCAGGTTTACCACAATCAGATGCGGCGGGCTGTCGCGTGCAAGCCGGAAATGCCCCACGCAGGGCCGTCAAAGCCAACCATCGCATGAGACTTCATGGTTTGCTCGTCAAGGCGCAGGCCACAAATAGCCGCTGTCCAATTCGCTGACAGCACGACATCCGATTTGTGTCATCACCATGTCGATTTCCTGGCGTACCAGTTGCAAGGCACGGGCAGCGCCCGCCTGGCCCGCCGCTGCAACGCCAAACAGGGTAGGTCGTCCGAACAGGGTCGAATTGGCGCCCAGACAGCGCGCCACCACCACATCCGAGCCGCGTCGTACGCCGCTGTCCAGGATGAGAGGCATTGCGTCGCCCACCGCCGCTCGGATGGCCGGCAGCACCTCGAGCGGGGACGGCGCGGTGTCAAGCTGTCGCCCCCCGTGGTTGGACACCACCAAGCCGTCAATGCCATGGCGAACTGCCTCACGCGCGTCGTCAGGGTGCATGAGGCCCTTGATGACCAGCGTTCCAGGCCAAGCCTGGCGAATACGTTGAATGTGGTCCCAGCTGATCATGGGCGCCGGGGTCAGCGTGCCATACATGTCCGCTACATCCGCAGCACTGGCACCTTCACGAGCATAAGGCATCCAGTTGCGCATCATCGGGATACCACCCGTACGCAGATAGCGTAAAACCCAAGCAGGATGACCCAAGGCATCGAGGACGATGCTTGGGGTCATGCGAAACGGGCGGGAGAATCCGTTGCGCTTGTTGCGTTCGCGGTTGGAATTGACCGGAACATCGACCGAGATCACCAGCACGCGAACCCCGACCTGGCGCGCGCGCTCCACCAGGTCCATGTTGATACGTTCATCGCGCGTGCCATACATCTGAAACCAGACATGCTCTGGCGCCACGGCCATCACGTCTTCAATCGAGGCATTCGCAGCACTCGACAACAAAAAGGGAATGTTGGCCTCTCGCGCAGCAGCCGCCAGCATCAAATCAGCATCCGGACGAAACAACCCCGCCAACCCCGTCGGCGAGATGCCTATCGGGCTTGCATAGGTCCGACCGAACAGGGTGACGCTCAAGTCTCGCTGACTCACATCGCGCAAATAGCGTGGCAGCAGACGGTAGCGCTCGAACGCCTGGCGGTTGCGTAGCAGGCAGTGCTCATCATCAGCCCCGCCGTCGATGAAGTCAAAAGCAATGCGTGGCAGCTTTCGGCGAGCAAGCTGGCGCAAGTCTTCTAGGTTAATGGCGGATTGAAGGTTCATGGTTGGGTTGCTTGCGAGTCGGGCGGAAGCTTCTCAGCAGTGTCGCAGACGGGCGAGTGACTCACTCAAAACCCAGCCGCGTGCGGCGGGCATGTAATTGGGGATCGCAAAGATGCATCCCCAGGTCGCGGGCCAGCCTAACGGCCTCTGCATCCTGAGAGGCCCGGGGCCCCGGCTGAGGACGAACTAGGACAACGAGGTACTCGGTAGACAGTTCGAAGGGAGCGGGGAACGGTCCTAGGTACCGAGCATGGTTGGCGCCCTGAGTTTCCGTGGCCTGTGCGCAAGCCATCACGCGGGATCCGACGTGATCCTTCAAGGCCGCCACGGCTTGCGCTCCGCCAGGGAATGATTGCATCGTTTGGATACCGCTATTTTTCAGATGGAGTTGCCGCAACACACGGTCCAAGTGACGCCCCCCCGACGAGGCCTGCAGGTCCGGCACCAGCAAGACATCCAGTTGACGCAGCGTTTGGCCCAGTGCTTCAGGCGTTGAGATGTCATAGACCTGCTGGTCGCCTGCCAGGACCACCCACCCCGTCACAGCGCGTCCCAACGAGCCCACACGCTCCACCCGGTCTGGCCAGGCTTGTTGTAATTCGTGAGCCGTTTCGGGTGTGAGAACGGCGAGATGACACGGCAGGCCTTGCGACAGGCATTGATGCACTTGGTTCAGCGTGCTTTGCAACGCCGCATACCGCGCGGTGTAATTCGCCAGCCCCACCCAAGAAGAGGCGGACAGGCATTGTTCAATCCAGACACGGGCAGCCCCGGCGCTGTAGAGGTGCACCTGCAACCGAGCCGAGCTCGGCATCGTCATTGAACCCGACCAATTCGCTGGATCGTTACAGACGTGCGAGCCAGATCGGCTTTCCAGAAGGCCTCAAGCTCTGCCCCGTCAAGGTACGCAATTTCACCCGCCGAGCTTTTGCTGACCGTTTCTGTGAATTGAGGATCTTGTGCTGCCGCACGCAATGCCTTGCGCATCACTTCAACCGCATCGGGCGGTGTCCCCGCCGGCGCAAAGACACCCGTCCAGGGCACAAATTCAATCGGCACCCCGAGCTCAGCCAGCGAGGGGACCTCGGGCGCCTGGGACCAGCGCTTGGCCCCGTACATGGCGAGATAGCGGAGTCGACCGCTTTGCACATGGGGCAGGGCCAGGGTTCGCACGGGAACATTGAAATCCACTTGACCGCCCATCAAGGCGGTGAGCATGGGGGCCCCGCCGGCGTAGGGAATGTGTCGAGCCTCCGTCTGGGTTGCTGCCAGCAGCATTTCAGCTGGGAAATGGCTGATGCCATAGTTGCCGCTGGAGGAGTAAGTCATTGCCTTGGGGTTAGCGCGCAATGCTGCAGTGAAGTCCTGGTAGGTTTTGTAGGGGCTGTCGGCTCGCACCACCAGGGCCACCACATCCACCGTCACCCGAGCCACGGGAACAAACTGCTCCAGCTGGAATGGTGGCTTTTGACCATTGAGTACGGCCTGCTCGGGCACACTGGCGACGCTTGAGAGGGTGTACATCCAGGTATAGCCATCAGGTGCGGAGTTGGCGACTGCCGCAGCGCCAATGGCGCCCGAGGCACCCGGGCGATTTTGAATGAAGACCGTCTGCCCCAAGGCTTTTTCAAGCGAGGGTTTCAGAGCGCGTGCTGACAGATCTGCAATACCGCCGGCGGGAAACGGCACGATCAGCGTCACCGGTTTGTTGGGAAAAGAACCCTGTGCGAACAGACAGGTTGAGACCAAAAAAGTCAGTCCAACCATCAAACGTTGCAAACCCTGCATGACAAAGATCCCGATGAACACAATGGTGGCTTATTGTCAGGAGATTTCCGCTGGTCCTCACTGGTAGTTCACCTAGGGTGACTGGCCACCCTTCACTCGGGCTTGGGACGCCCACCCCTGCCTGGATTCGACATCGTGTTATCCCTGAACCGATTTCCTGCGAATTGGGCTCCAATACGGCGGCGACCCTACACACACGGAGCAGCATTTGCCATGACTGGATCACAACTCAAACAACGGTTGGCAGAGCCTCGCATCTGCTGCCTGCCGTGCATCTTTGATTTCATTTCCCTCAAAGTCGCCGATTCGATGGGGTTTGATGCGCTCTACATGACAGGCTATGGCACGGTGGCATCCCATCTGGGATTACCCGATGCCGGTCTGGCCACTTACAGCGACATGGTGGGTCGCGTACAGGGTTTTTGTGCAGCCACCCGCACCCCTATCGTCTGCGATGGTGACACTGGCTACGGTGGCTTGCTCAACGTAGACCACACGGTTCGAGGGTACGAAAAAGCCGGCGCCGCAGCCATTCAACTGGAAGATCAGGAGTTCCCTAAAAAATGTGGCCACACACCCGGGCGGCGGGTCATTGCCATGGAAGACATGGCGGCCAAGGTGAAGGTGGCCAGCGAGGCTCGCAGCCAGGCTGACAGCATCCTCATCATCGCTCGCACAGACGCGCGCACCAGCCTGGGCCTGGACGAAGCCCTTCGGCGCGGCGAGCGTTATTTGCGGGCCGGAGCTGACATCCTGTTCATCGAGTCCCCTGAGACCGAAGAGGAATTGGCCACCATCGGCCGCACCTTTGCTGGCGTGCCCCTGGTGGTCAACAACGTGGAGGGCGGGCGCACACCCATCCTGCCGCCACAGGATTTACAAGCAATGGGCTTTTCGATGGCCATCTATCCCTCGCTGGGTTTTCTGGCGGCGGGCCATGCCTTGCGGGAGGCTTACCAACATCTGCAAGACCGCGCGGCGTTTCAAACGCCCTCCTCAATCCCGGCGTTGGATGACTTCCAGGCATTCAGCCTGATGATGGGGTTTCAGCGGGTGTGGGATTTTGACCGTCGTCACGCGGAATAACTCATTCCATCGACTGCCTGGCGGCCTTGAGCCTCCCGTGTAAGGCCTTGCTCTCTAGGCGTCTTCGTACCGAGGCGCGCGTGGGTCGTGTGGCTTGGCGCGTCTTTGTCGGACGCGCATAGCGCTCCAGCAATTCCAGCAGTCGCGCCCAAGCGTCCTGACGGTTGGCTTCTTGCGTTCGATAGCGCTGCGCTTTGATGATCAAGACACCCTGCGCCGTGAGTCGATTGTCTGGCGCCTGCAGCCACCGAGTTTTGAGAGCCTCAGGCACACTGGACGCACCAACATCAAAGCGCAAATGAATGGCGCTCGACACCTTGTTCACATGCTGTCCGCCAGGGCCCTGTGCGCGAATGGCCGTGAACTCGACCTCTGATTTTCGGGGCGCCAGCAATTGCTTCACCTGGCTAAGCGGTCACTGGTCACGCACCGCGTGAATCAACGCGCCGCCCAGTATGCCCAGCTGGTACAGCCCGACAAAGTGCTCGTAGGCGTGGTCATAGCGCTCGAAATGCTCACGCCCCAGTCGCTGCACAGTCTGCGCTTCGAGGGATCGATACATGGCGTGGCGCTCGCGCAGTATGCGTGTCCACTCCTCACTCAAATCCACCACCCGCACCACCCGCATGCCGTTGGCTTGCACCCAGGCGGTGTAGTCCTCCACGGAGGCAATTTCTGAAAAACGCATCCCATCAAATAATTGGCGCGCATCCTCGTCCGACAAGTGCTGACGCTTGAGGATGTCAGAAAACACCCACCGCCCGCCCGGACGCAACACACGAGCGCACTCGCGAACAAGTTGCGCCTTGTTGGGAATGTGAGCAAAGGCCTCCTGACCCATGGCCAGGGTGAAACTGGCGGACTCAAAAGGCATGGCCAATGCATTGCCCTCGACAAACCTCACCTGGTCAGCCAAACCCGCCAATTGAGTGAGTTCGGTAGCTCCCTGAACTCGACTCTGGGTCAGGTCCAACCCGGTCACACGGCAGCCAGTTTTCCAGGCCAAGTAGCGCGCTGGCCCTCCCATGCCGCTGCACACGTCCAACACCACGTCGTGGGCCTGGACGTCAGCCTCTGCCATCAAGCGATCCACGGCCGCCGTACCGCCGTAGTGATCCTGGTCATGGTGCTGCAAGACTTCCTCGGTGATGCCCGCAAGCGTTACCCCGCGACTGGCCACCGCGGCCAGAATTTGTTGGGCACTGATCGGGTGAAAGTCGTAGAAATGCTCGACGGCTTCTAAACGGGAATCTTGGGTCATGGTCGAATTCATGGCATTGAGTACAGCACGATTATTCACCGAGGCCTGCTGTCTTGCTCCCCCTTCATTTTTACAGTGAAATAGCGGGCTCATTCACCGGAGCGTTCATGAGTCTCTTCAGCAACCCGTTTTCCCCCGAGCGTGACGCGGCCCTCGTCACGGGTGCCGGCAATGGCATCGGCCGCGCCATCGCACAAGCCCTGGTGGGTGAAGGCGTTCGCACTTTGTTTGCAGATATACGCGAGGATGCGGTGAAGGATGCGATCGCTGCGTCAGCACGGCCTGACCTGGGGTTGCCCTGGGTCGGTGACCTGGCCGAGGCCTCGGCGTGTGACGCGCTCTTGCAGCACGCCCAGTCCACCCTGGGCTTGGTCACGCATTTTGTGCACAGTGCTTCCCCGCCTAGACGGGAGGTCGATCACGCACTGGCCGTGGACGAAGACACCTGGCGACGCATGCGTGCGGTGAACGTGGATGCAGGCTTTCACCTGGCTCGCGGCCTGGCGCGGTCCTTGATACAGGCAAAAACTCCAGGCTCTTTTCTGATACTCACCTCCCTGCACGCTGAGACGCCCCGCAATTTGCCCCACTACAGCACCTCCAAAGCCGCGTTGGCCATGATGGTCAAAGAACTGGCCAAGTCGCTGGGGCACTACGGTATTCGCGTGAATGCCCTGGTCCCCGGTGCCATTGCTGCCGGTGGCTTTGTGGCCGATCCGGCGCTGGCACGGCACATCCCCCTGGGCCGACTGGGCAAGAGCGACGACCTGGCTCCCATGGCCCTCACCGTGCTGTCCAACCAACTGTCAGGCTATGTGACGGGCGCCGCCTTCGTGGTGGACGGAGGATTGGCGCTGACCAACTGGTTTGAGCCGCCTGCGTTGAATTGACCGAGCGTTGCACACGCCCCGTCCTGCCTCTGCACTTGAAGGATCAGCTGCTGGAAGTCGCAGTAGGTCAGCTCTCCAGTTTCAGACCAACGCTGTTTGCTGCCTGGCAGACTGCGCTCCAGGTATCGTCCGGGATCGGAATACCCTCACGCGCACGCTGCGCACGCACTCGGGCTTCAGGCTCGCCAGGCACCAATACCTCATCAAATCCGGCGGCTGGGGGCACCGCTTTGATTTGTCCCAATCGGTGGGCCAAAGCCGAGGCATAGTCGGACTTGGGTCGGAAGAGTTGAGCGTCCATTGCAAAAATAAAAATGCCACTGCGCGCAGTGACGCCCGGATAGGCTTCAGCCCCAATCAAGGGCCCACTCAAGAGTTCCGCCATCACAGCCAGGGCATACCCCTTGTGACCACCAAAGGGCAACAAAAAGCCCCCATCCAAAAAGTCTTGCGGGTTCACAGACGGATGGCCGTGTTTGTCCAGGATGACATTGGGGGGCAGTTGTTGATGGCGCGCCTTGGCCACCTTGACCTTACCCGCCGCAATGGCGGATGTGGCGATATCCAGTGTGACGGGAGCGCCTGCGGGGTTGGGCATGGAGACCGCAATGGGATTGGTGCCGAGCACAGCCGCTGCGCCACCATAAGGGGCCGTCATGGGTCGATCCACGGTTCCAATGACCATGAACATGACCACATCTTGCAGGGCGGCACGGTCGGTGAAGGCGGCCAGTCGCCCCGTGTGCGCAGCCTGAACCACTGACACCACCGCGACACCATGGGCCTTGGCTTTGGCGATGGCGAGATCCGCCGCATAGAGTCCCGTGACCTGACCCAGCGCCCAATGGCCTGAAATCAGCGCCGAATTGGGCGTCTCCTGCAAGACTTCTGGCCGGGCCGTGGGCACGATCTCCCCGTCCACGATGCTTTTTAAATAGTCGGGAATGCGCAAAATGCCATGCGAATCGTGCCCTGCTAGGTGGTTATCCACGAGCACATCAGCCACTTGCTGCGCCAGATCTGGTGGCGCACCCGCAGCGCGAAAAATGGAGGCGGTGATGTTTTCCAACTCACGCTGACTGAAAACTGGCATCGTGTTGTGCTCCCGAGGAATGAACGCTACTATCTTAGTGTGCTGACTCGAGATGACACCATGAAATTTTTAAAATCGATGCTGGGATGCTTAGGAGCCTTGGTGTGTTCAGCTGTGCTGGCACAAGCGGTATTTCCCAGCAAGCCCGTGAACATCGTGGTCCCCTTTCCGCCCGGGGGTGCTGCTGATCAACCCGCCAGACTCTTCAGTCAGGCGATGAACAATGTGTGGAAGCAACCCGCTGTGGTGAACACGCGTCCGGGTGCCGGGGGCGCCATTGGCACCGTTGCTGTTGCCAATGCTGTGGCGGATGGCTACACCCTGTTGGTGACCAACCCCTCGTTGCTGATCCTGCCTGAGGCAGATCGCCTCTTTGGTCGAACCCCCTCTTTTGAGCGCTCCAGCTTTGTACCGCTGGGCTTGCTGGTGGCAGACCCTTTGGTGCTGGTCGTGAAGTCCGACGCACCTTGGAAAACGTACCAGGAATTCATCGCTGACGCACAAGCCAACCCCGACAAGATCACCTATGGGTCCTCGGGCTCTTACAGCGCCTCGCATTTGCCAATTGAAATGCTGGCCCACGCAGCTGGCGTGAAACTGCGACACATCTCCTACTCCGGGGGTGGTCCTGCCATTCAGGCCGTGCTGGGCGGTCACATTGGGGTCACTGCCAGTTCCCCCTCCGCCGTGTCGGCACTGATCAAGTCGGGTGCGCTCAGGCCCTTGGTGGGCACGGGTGCCAAACGCATTGCGTCCTTGCCTGATGTTCCCACTGCCGTGGAATTGGGCTACAAGGACTCGGAGTTTTATATCTGGATCGGTCTGTTTGCACCGGCGAATACCCCACCGGCAGTCGTGCAAACCTTGCGCTCGGATATCCAAAAGGCGGTCACCATGGACAACGGGTTTGTCCAAAGCATGACCAAGCTGGGTGCCGTCCCTGACTACCGCACGGCTTCCGCGTTTGACGAATTTCTCAACAGAGATGCCGAACGGATCAAGGCAACGCTGCTGCGCATTGGCAAAGTGGACTGAACCTTGGCACGTCAAGCGCGTGCCTCACAGCGCGGCCAGCGCCGATACCTTTGTCGAGTACGCGACTGGAATCCCACTGGGTTAGTACTTAAACGACTTGTGTCGGAGTCGCATTTGGTTACAAATGCGCCTCTGTAACGAAAATCCTTGCGCGGCCGTTCACCTCTCCAGGAGATGCTTCATGTTCCATGCATTCCATCCAGGTCACTTGATTCGAAGACTCTTGCCAGTGGCGCTCTTGCTCGGAGTTGCCAGCACCTGGGCCCAGGGTTTTCCCAGCAAGCCCGTGCGCATCGTGATTCCCTTTGCGACGGGGGGTAGCACCGACGCCAATGCGCGCATCATCCAGGACAAGCTCAGCCAACTGTGGGGCCAGCCGGTTGTGATCGAGGCCAAGCCAGGTGCCAACACCCTCATCGGGACCGACCTGGTGGCCAAGTCGCCGGCTGATGGCCACACGCTGCTGCTGACCTCCACCGCCATGGTGGTCAATCCCAGCATGTATGCCAAGTTGCCCTATGACACCTTGAACGACCTGGTCCCGATCACCGTCGTGTCCGTCTCGCCTTTCGCCTTGGTGGCTCCCATCAATTCACCCTTCAGCCACTTGAAGGATGTGCTGTCGGCCCTGCGCGCCAAACCGGGGTCCATGAGTTTTGGCGTCTCGGATTCAAGCGCCATGCTGTCAGGGCACTTGTTGAACATGATGGCTAAAGTTGACATGCAGCCCATCTCCTACAAGGGAGCAGGCCCGCTGATGATTGATCTGGCGGGTGGCCACGTTCCCTTGGGCATCGCCGCAGTCAGCTCGGTTCAAGGGCAAGTTAAAAACGGCCGGGTCAAGATCATCGGCATAGGGTCGACCAGCGCTTCCACTCTCTTTCCGCAAGCCCCTTTGATTGGGCAGGAGTTGCCGGGCTATGAAGCCATTTCCTGGTTTGGCCTGTTGGCGCCCAAGGGAACACCAGCCGATGTCGTCAACCGTATACAGCGCGATGTCGCCGCGGTGCTGAAGGATCCCGATGTTCAGCAAAAAATCCAGGGCTTGGGTGCCGATCCTGGCGGCATGCCCCCCGAAGAGTTTCAAGCACGCATCAAGCGGGAGATCGACTTGTGGTCGCGCGTGGCCAAAGCCGCCAACATCAAACCGGAGTGACGCGTGATGTCAGCAGAATTCGAGTCCGAGGTTCGCGATGGCATGCACATCGACTGGGATGTCCCCATTCGCATGGACGATGGACTGGTCCTGAGAGCCGACATCTTCCGTCCCATTCCCGCCGGCCGCTATCCCGTCATCATGACCTACGGCCCTTATGGGAAAGGCGTCGCCTTTCAGGAGGGCTACCAAACCGCCTGGGACATCATGTGCCGAGAAAATCCCGATGCGGTCTCGGGAACCAGCAACCAATACGCCAACTGGGAAGTGGTCGACCCGGAAAAATGGGTGCCCCATGGCTATGTGTGCATCCGCGTGGATTCGCGTGGTGCTGGTCGGTCTCCCGGCTACTTGTGCCATAACAACGACCGCGAGCAGAAGGACTACCATGACTGCATTGAATGGGCTGCGGTGCAGGCCTGGTCGAATGGCAAGGTCGGACTGAACGGCATCTCTTATTACGCCGCCAATCAATGGCGCGCAGCTGCCACGCAACCCCCTCATCTGGCGGCCATCTGCGTCTGGGAAGGCTGGCACGACAACTACCGCGACGGCAATCGCCACGGAGGTATCCTGTGCTCGTTTCGCAAGAATTGGCAAGACATGCAAGTTAAGACGGTTCAGCATGGTGTGGGCATTCATGGACGACGTCACCCTATCACCGGCGAGTTGGCCTGTGGTCCGGATACCTTGAGCCCGGAGGAATTGGTCGCCAACCGGGAAAACATGGCCCATGAGTTGCTCACACGCGAGCTCGACAGCCCCTATTACCGTGAACGTTCGGTCGATCTGTCGCGTGTGACGGTGCCACTGCTGTCATCCGCCAATTGGGGCGGTCAAGGCTTGCATCTGCGCGGCAACATGGAGGGGTTCATCGGCGCTGCGTCGCCACAGAAGTGGCTCGAGGCCCATGGAGGCTCGCATTGGGCGCCCTTCTACACCGATTACGGTGTGACTATGCAGCGGAAGTTTTTTGACCACTTTCTTAAGGGCGAGGACAACGGTTGGAACCTTGAACCGCGTGTGCGGTTGCAGGTTCGACACCCGGGCGAACGGTTTGTCGAGCGGCACGAGGCCGAGTGGCCGCTGGCGCGCACGCAATGGACCGACTTTCATCTGCACCCGGACACGATGACGCTGTCGCCCCAGCCTTATTCCGGCGCCTCAACCCAGCTCACCTACGAGGCCATGGGTCAGGGCTTGACCTTCATGTCGGCCCCGATGACCGAGCCCACCGAGATCACCGGACCGTCTGCGATCAGGTTGCAGGTTTCCTCATCTACCGAAGATGCCGATCTCTTTGTGGTGCTGCGCGTCTTTGATCCTGCTGGCACTGAAGTGGTTTTCCAGGGAGCGCTGGATCCGCACAACCCGATCAGCCTGGGCTGGTTACGCGCGTCACACCGCAAGCTCGACCCGGCCAAGTCCCTGCCCTACCGCCCGTATCACTCCCACGATGAAAAGCAACTTTTGCATCCCGGTGAAGTGGTGCAGCTGGATGTCGAGATTTGGCCCACGTGCATTGTGGTGCCAGTGGGGTACCGGATCGCCTTGTCCCTGCGCGGGCGGGATTACGAGTGGGACGGCCCCTCTGCCTCCTTGTCCAACATGAAGAACCCCATGAAGGGATGCGGGCCGTTCGTGCACGACGACGACCAGGATCGACCGCCCAGCGTCTTCCACAACCTCGTGAGTCTTCATTTTGGTGGCGGGCACACGAACCGGCTGTTGCTGCCCGTCATCCCCGCCAAGCCTTGAATCACCCACCGCGTCCCTTGCCACCATGAGCACCTCTGCACCTCGGGCCTTCACGATTGACCGCAACGACGGACGACCCGTGCTGCCCGGCAATCTTCACATCAACCGCCTGCTCTCGCAGTGGCTGGATTTTTCTCATCCAGGTGTGGTGCGGGTTTTCACAGGGAAAGTCGAGCTTGGGCAAGGCATCCTGACGGCCTTGTCCATCATTGCTGCCGACGAACTCGATGTGGCATTGGATCAAATTGGCATGGTCAGCGCGACCACCCTGGAAGGCCCTGACGAGGGCATGACCAGCAGCAGTATCTCGGTGCAGGATTCCGGGTCTGCCATCCGACACGCCTGCGCAGAGGTTCGGTATCTCGCCTTGCAGCGAGCCGCACAGGCTCACCAGTTGGACATCCTGAGCCTGCGCGTCAACAAAGGTCGATTCAAGTCCGCCGAGGGACAAGACCTGGGGGATTACTGGCACTGGTTGCAAGACCTGAACCTGATGCGAGAGTACGAGGGCCTGTCTCGTCCCAAGCCCTACGGCGAATTGACGCTGCATGGGCGTGGCAAGGTGCCCCGCGTGGATCTGCCGGACAAGATCCTGGGTCGACCGCGCTTTATCCACGATCTGCGCTTACCGGGCATGCGCCATGGTCGAATCTTGCGCGCTCCCGCGGCCGAAGCACAGCTGACCAACGCCCAGCATCCGGTACCCACCGCGTTACGGGACAGATGGTCTGCCTCAGGCGTCCAATGCGTCTTGGATGGCCGCTTCATAGGCATCGTGGCTGAATCGAACCTGGCAGCCGATTCGGCCCTGGGCGAACTGCGTGAGGCCGTGCAGTGGACCGTGCCGGCTGCGCTGCCCGACATGCATCAGCTGGCTGACTTCCTGCGCACTGCAGCCAACGAAGTCACCTACCCTATTCAACAGGGCGAACTGCTTCACGCGGGCGACGGCGTCAGCCTGGCATGCGACTACCTCAAGCCCTACCTGGCTCACGCCTCCATCGGGCTGAGTTGCGCGCTGGCCCAATGGGATGGCACCACCTTGCAGGTCTGGACCCACAGCCAGGGCATTCAAAACCTGCGCGACGACTTGACCAAAGCCCTGGGACTGCCCAAGACCGCGATCGTGATGCGGCACGTCGAAGGGTCAGGGTGCTATGGCCACAACGGCGCCGATGATGTGGCGTTCGATGCTGTCGTGCTCGCCATGGCACTGCCTGGCGACCCGGTTCGGGTGGTGTGGTCACGTGCTGACGAGTTATCCCACGCTCCCCTGGGCAGTGCACACCTGGTCTCGTTACGTGCGCGCTTGAATGACAAGGGACACATCACCCACTGGCACCACGAGTTGTGGGCCAATGGCTACAGTTCGCGCCCAGGGCGGGCGGCATTGCCGACCCTGCTGGGTGCGTCCCAGCGTGCGAACGGTCAGCCTATTCCTCTGGCCATCAATCCGCCCCTGGCGGCAGGCGGTGGATCAGACCGCAATGCAGTACCCGCTTACAACATTGAGCATACGCACGTGGTGAATCATCGCCTCACCGTGATGCCCCTTCGCACCTCGGCCATGCGTGCCCTGGGCGCCTACGCCAATGT
>JACCDY010206701.1_pt1 | contig 25665 bp, 22 predicted proteins | sample 7446391 | NCBI WGS metagenome assembly JACCDY01 (sample SAMN15323451, study PRJNA562643) | freshwater metagenome | isolation source: river surface water | place: USA:Blue River Watershed | collected 2017-08-18 | reverse complement strand
GAGGAAGCGGGCGTCCGGGTGGCGTTGTCGGAAGGCTTTGGCGAATTTCAAGGCGATGCCGACCTCACCGACACTGACCGCATGCAGCCAAATCCTGCCCGTGCCGATCCTTTCCAGTGTTTCACGGGAAAAGATGCCGAAACGCTGGGCCGCCCTGTTACCGTAGCCGCCACGTCGACGGATCCGCAGCAGGTATCCCGGCAGGAGAAGCAGCAGGACCGGCACGAAGAGAACATTGTAGAGGAGGAGAGCCATCCGTTTCATGGTTCTGCCCTCAGGATCAGAATCCTTGATTCCCCATAGCTCCTGTCGGAGAGAATCTCCCATGCCGGGAGGGAGGGGAGGGGTTGCCGACGTTCACATTCGAGAATGAGGAGACCCTCGGCACCCAAGGCCGCAACGATCTTGGTATGAGCTAGGACGGCATCGGCATGATTCGGGACCTCCCCGGCCGAACCCCTTGTCTCCTTCAGGTAGGGGGGGTCGGCAAAGATCAGGTCGAATCCCTCCGGCTGCGCGTAGAGATCGAGGAAGCGGATGGCGTCCATCTGCTGCACGCTTCCCTGAAAGCGCGTGGTCTGAAGGTTTTTCCTGATCAGTCCTGCCGTTGGTCCATGATGTTCGACAAAGGTTGCCGAGGAGGCGCCACGGCTCAGTGCCTCGATGCCGAGCGCCCCGCTTCCCGCGTAAAGATCGAGCACCCGTGCCTCGGGAACACGCTCCCCAAGCGAGGAAAAGATGGCGCCTCGCACGCGGTCCATCGTGGGGCGGGTTCCCTTGCCCGGGGGCTGAAGTGTCAGGCCACCGGCTGATCCGGCAATCACGCGCATCGGGTAATCAACGCGGGGTTTGGGGTGGAGGATTCGGTTGTGGCGGGCGGCCGAAGAGTCCTTGAATGAGTCCTCCCAGCCCGTTCATGCCGCCTCCGATCCGGAGACCGGTGAGTTGCTCCAGCAGGTTTGTCTTGGGATGAGACGGCGGCCCGGAGATCCTGAAAGGGATTTGGGAATATCCCTGTTCCGAAGCGGTTGTGAGTCGGGATCCCAGAAAAGCACGGAGACGGGAGGTGAGCTTCTCGTTAAAGAGAAGTCGGGCCTGAAGGTCGAGTTCCCCCGAAGAGATGAGTGGGCCCTGGGCACTGAGGATCAGGTTCTGGGAGTGGAGCATCAGGTTGTCGATGACAACGGATCCGGAAGCAATGTGGAAGAGCGTGCGACCCTCCTGCAAGCGCAGCACCTGGAGTTCCTCGATCTGGAGCAGTTGACCGATCTGACGCAGGAAATCGGCGGGTTGGATGACTGCCTCGTTGCAGTTGAGGCTTCCCTTGCCATTCACCGAGGAAGGAACGCCGGCAATGCCCGTGATCTCGAGATCGCCGGTGATTCTTCCTTCGGCCGTGGAGGCACCATAGCCTGTTTCCCTGAGCAAGGGAGAGAGGGATGCTCCGGAAAGCTTCAGGGATGCATGGTACTCTGGTGATTCCGGTGTCAGCGAGCACTCGAACGACCCCTCCAGTTTTCCTCCCCCAAGAGTCGCCCTGATTCCCCGAGTCATCAGTTTTTCTTCCTTGGATCCCGGAAGTGTCAGCGAAGAATGCAGTTCACTGATCCGGAACGAGCTTCCCAAAAGAAGGGTGCATGCGTCCAGGCAACCGGTCCAAATTAGATTGTCGGCAGAGGCACCGAAGGTGATGCCTGCCAGCGTGAGGAGAGGCTTTCCATCAAGTCCTATGATCCCGAGATCCCCCTGCCTGATGGTCAGGCGTTGCAAGGTGGAAGCACGGTGTGTCGATTGGAAAGAGGGGGTCGAGGACTGATGGCTCTCCGTGGAGGGAAGGGGAGTTGATCGAGGAGCCGATTCCGTGGGAGTCGCACGGCTTTTCGCAAATCCCTGCAGTTGGCGCAGATCAAGGCGTATCACCGGATGCTCCAGGGCCAGTTCGGAGATCTCGAGTTTGCCCTGAAGCAGGGACCGATACTTGGGAACGATGGTCAGCGAGGAGGCGGTGGCCCAGGGAGGCAGGGGTGAAGTTCCTGTGGCGGAGGGGTTTTCCAGGGAAATTCCGGTCAGGCGGATCCCCCCAAAAGGGAGTCCATAGATCCCGTTGATGCGCAGGGGGGCTCCGCCAGTCACCGGCGCCAAGGCCCATCGGATCCTGTTCTGAAGCGCTTCCGAACGGAGAGCAACATTCAATGCCACCGTCACCGACAGGGAAATGACGACAATCGTCAGGGCCGCTGCAAGAATGGGCTTGGAATTGCTGCGCACAGGAAGAAGGTAAGTCTCCTGTCGTAATTGTGAAGCGTGAAGAATCCCCTGATCATCCTTAATCCCGCAGCCAAGAGCGAGAAAGCCGTCCGTTTAAGGGATCGTATCGCCGCGACTGCTCCCGAAGCCGAGATCAGGGTCAGCAGCATGCCCGGTGACGGTGAACGGCTTGCCCGCGAAGCGGTCATGGAGGGATTTACCACCATCGTGGCGGCCGGAGGCGACGGGACCATCAATGAAGTGGTCAATGGCATCATGCAGGCCGATCTTCCCGGGATCCGCTTTGGAATTCTTCCCGTCGGAACGATGAATGTCTTCGCTGTTGAATTGGGAATTCCCCTGAATTCCCCCGAAGCCGCATGGAATGTCATCCGGTCGGGGCATGTGCGCAGGGTTGATCTGCCGCTTTGCACCACTCCCTCTGGAGCGCGCTCGTTTGTCCAGTTGGCCGGGGCGGGCCTTGATGCCGAAGTTGTCCGCCGGACCACCAGGGAGTCTAAGAAGGCGTTCGGCCCCCTGAGTTACCTGATCTCGCTCGCGCAGGTTGCCGGACGGCGTCCCCCCAAAATACGGATCCGGCCGGCGGAGGGACCTGATCGGAGCGGCTCCTTTGTCCTTCTGGGCAACGGCAGGTTTTACGGAGGTCCCTTCCGTTTCTTCCGTGATGGTTCGCCGACGGACGGCCTGCTTGATGTCCTTGTGTTTCAAAACCAGAGCCCGTGGGATCTCCTGCGCTACATGCACGCGGTGATGACCGGACAGCAGGGTGCCTTGGCCGATGCCGAGTATTTCCAGACACCCTCGCTCGATTTGCTTCCCGATGATGAGAGGGAGGCCGAAGAAGTACCCTACGAACTCGACGGCGAGATGGCGGGATTCCTTCCGGCCACCTTCTCGGTCAGGAGGGAGGCGTTATCGGTTTTTGTGACCGGGCCGCGATGAGATCATGAACCGATTCCGTTCGTCACCGGTGACATTCTCGTTGCTGGGAATGAATGCGGCGCTCTTCCTGCTGGAGGAGATCAACCGGATTGTTTTCGATTCCTCACTCTTCCCGTTGCTCGCGCTCAGCAGGGAGGGATTGGGTGAGGGATGCTGGTGGAGTTTTCTCACCCATGCCTTCCTTCACGGGAATCTCTTCCATCTGATCGTCAACATGGTCGCACTCTGGTTCACGGGACCCGTGTTGGAGGAGATGCTCGGCGGACTGCGGTATCTTCTGCTCTACCTTTCCGGGGCCATTGCCGGCGGGGTCATCCAGACCTACTCGTCGCCCCAGAGTGTCGATCTGGTGGGTGCCTCGGGTGCGGTGTGCGCGCTTCTGGTCGGATTCGGAACCCTTTTGCCGAGACTGCAGATCACGGCATTGATCTTTTTCGTGATCCCCATCCGCATGAGAGCCTCCACGCTGGCCTGGTTGGTGATGGGGGCATCCTTGCTGTTCTGGATCTTCGGAATCGAGCCGGGGATAGGCCATCTGGCACATTTTGGCGGGGGTGCGGCAGGTTTCCTGCTTTGCCTCCATTACCGGAGGAGAGGGGTGGTCAGAATCCCGTGGGAGATGCCCCCCCCGTTGCCCCACGTGAACCCGTGAGATCGGGTTCGAGGGCTATCTTTTAAAGTCCCTTCAGACCGGCGAGCAAAAGCTCGGCATTCGTCTTTGTCGTCTCCAGATTCAGCACGAGGAGTTGCATTGCCTCCGCGGCGGGAAGATCCAAGAGTTGGCGGCGGAGCTGAAGGATCCGGTCGTATTCGTCAGGATGGTAGAGAAGTTCCTCGCGACGGGTTCCCGACTTGGTGATGTGGATCGCGGGGAAAGTCCGCTGCTCCATGATGGAGCGATCTAGGTAGATCTCCATGTTGCCGGTACCCTTGTATTCCTCGAAGATGAGGTCATCCATCCGGCTGTGAGTCTCCACGAGGGCGGTGGCAAGGATGGTGAGGCTGCCCCCCTCCTCGACGTTGCGTGCGGAGCCGAAGAATCTCTTGGGACGGGCCAGCGCTCCCGAATCGACGCCGCCGCTCATGGTGCGACCCTTTCCCTTCACGTTGTTGTTATAGCCGCGTGAGAGGCGGGTGATGCTGTCCACGAGAATCACCACATCCTTGCCGAGTTCCACGAGGCGCTTGGAGCGTTCCGAGACCATTTCCGCGACCTGCACATGGCGGGAGGTGGGTTCGTCGAAGGTGGAGCTGAAGATGTCACAGTCAAGCGATCTGCGAAGATCGGTCACCTCCTCGGGGCGTTCGTCCACCAGAAGCAGCATCAGGTGGACATCGGGATGGTTTGCCCGGATGGCGAGCGCAAGGCTCTTGAGCATCATGGTTTTTCCGACACGGGGCGGGGCCACGATAAGCCCGCGCTGACCCATTCCCAAGGGGGCGATGAGATCTACGGCGCGTGCCGTGGGATTCGTCTTGCCGGGTTGTTCCAGATAGATGCGCCTGTTGGGGAACATCGCGGTGAGCTTGTCGAACTCGGCAGGGCTCTTCCACTCAGCGACCGGGATCCCTTCGATGGCGGTCACCGTGCCGAAGCCAAGGCGCCGCTCGCTCACCATGACCAAGGTTCCCGCGATCCGCAGGCCGGGGCGAAGTTCATACTGTCTGAGCAGGGGGACCGGAAGGGTGACGTCGCAGGGGGTGGGTTGGAAATTGAAAGACGGCCAACGGATCATCGGCGCATCCTGCGCGAACTCAAGCACCCCCTCCGCGGTCACGATGCCGCCCCGCTTGATCTGATCACGCGCCAGATCAAGCGTCAGGTGGTGGCGTGAAGAATCACTGTAGAAAGGAAGGCCCGCGGCTTGGATTCTCTCCACGAGTTCCGCATGGCCCAGACGATGGAGGTCATTCAGGCAAATGGGATCCGGAGCAGGGGTTGCGCATGCTGTTTCCCTGGCTTCCTCCGGAAGTTCGGGAGACGTTTTCAATTCCTCTGTCATGAGCCTTGAAGGGTGGCGGCCAGTCGGGAGATTTGGGTGGTGAGTGATAGGGGGGATCCGTCGTTCCAGATCAGATGATCCGCCCTGGAGATCTTGGACTCTTGGGACTGCTGAAGTGCCAGCCAGTGTGTTGCCTGAGAGCTGGTCAGGGACCTTCGGGTGACGAGCCGATGATGCCTGACGGCATTATCGCAGGCCACGACGATCACGGTATCGAAATAGTGCGCCAGATCCTTTTCGTAGAGCAATGGAATTTCGGCCAGAAACCATCCCGGATGAGGGGAACGGCACGAAAGAGCCAACGGTTTCCAGACTTCTTCAATCCTTGGATGAAGGATCCCCTCCAGGGTTGTTCGTGCCGATTGATCACGGCCGATGAGTTCGCGGAGAAATTTCCGGTCGGCACGTCCCGATTCATCATAACAGGAGCCCCCCAAGCGTCTCATAATTTCCTCCCTGACCGAGGGATCCCCATCAAGGAGGCGACTGTTCTCCGCATCTGCGGAAAAGGAGGTGCCGTCAAGTGCCTGAGTGAGCCCCAGCAGAACCTCGGACTTTCCGCTACCGATGAGACCCGTGACGGCAAGTGATGGCATAGGTATGTTGTCCCAGCAAACCCTCGATGGTTGTATCCATCACAACGTGGCTGATGCTTCCTAAGCCCAAGGGAGATGCCTTTTAGAATCCCCCTTGCCAAGGCATGGGGGTTACTTGGACCTCACGGCAGCCGAGGCATTGGTTGGCTGGGGAAGATCTTCGGGAAGCCCCAGAGGCTTCACGATTTCAGGTTCCTCGGTGTCCCCGCGTCGAAGTTGTCCTTCAGCATCGATGATGCGGGGTGTGACGAAGATGACGAGGTTCTTCTTGATCTTCTGGTCCACATCGGAACGGAATAGCCGTCCTGCCATTGGCATATCTCCCAAGAAGGGGACCTTGTCCTGGACTTTCTGGATGTCCTCGCGGATCAGTCCTCCCAGGGCCACGGTCTGACCGTCCCAAACAGTCACGAAGGTATTCACCTCTCGGAAAGAAAACACGGGCTGGTTAATGGTGTTCGTGGTGAGGGTCTGTGCTGTTGGAGGAATGCCAAAGGCAACCAATCCTCCACCTATGTCCACGAGGGATGGATTTCCCGAATAACCAACGGAATTAATGGGAGATCCATAATTAATGAATCCGTCAAAGTCGACAACCTTGGGATTGAGCTCCAGATCAATGGTGTATCCATCTGGACCGATCGTCGGTTTTGCCTCAAGGGTAACTCCAAGATCTTGCTTGGTGAAGTCACGAGGGAAGCTAGGTGTGATTGTAGGAGGTATTTGGGAATTATTTCCTACGCCGCCGCCACCACCATTATTAAGATTCTGAGTGCTTTGAGGGATTTGTGGAGGATCATATTGCTTCGGATAGATGAATTCGTTGACGACTTTCACCACTGCCTTCACGCCACTCTTGGTCGTTACTTTGGGAGCAGACATCAGATCGATTCCCTTTTTCTGATTGAGAGCTCGAATCACAAGCTGAAACTGAGGATCGGTGAAAACACCGGCGATGCTGAAAATACCCGGCGCGGGTGAGTTGCCGCCTATGTTTCCCGCAATGGCAGCATCAACGGAATTTCCGGAGATGGCTTGATCTCCGGAACGAAGTGCCCCGACCGGATTCATAACGGCACCGCCCGCCATGGGATTGCCAAATGGGAAGCCGGCTGAGTCGACCGCACCACCATTTCCACCACCGCTGCCATAGACACCGCCTCCGATACTAAAGGGGCCAAGCAGCCAACTAAAGCCGAGTTCCTGCAGGTTGTTCTGGTTGATTTCCAGGAACTTCGTCTGGATCTCGACTTGTGAGGGGGTTACCCCCATGGCCGCTTCCACCAGTGAGTCGATCACATCCATGTTGTCTCTGGTGTTGCGCACCACCAGTTTGCTTCCGGCGGAGAGATAGTTGGCGCTGGCCCCTTCGGGGAAGGTGACTCCCTGTTCCGTCAGGAAGTCTTTGGCATTCATGCGTTGGGCTACTCGAGACTTATTGGGATCGGGAATTCCCGATGAGCCGATTTGGGCACCACCTGCGGTACTATCAATGGGCTTGGGAGGCAGGAACGTGGGGGGTACTTTGTACTCTTTGGTGATGAGAATGTCAGTGGTCTCAGTCAAGGGAACAAGCGAGACGGCATAGGGGTCGATCTTGAGTTTCAGGTTGCTCAGCTTGCAGATGTAGTCGAGAGCCACATAGAGAGGCACCTGGCCCATTGCTAGGGTGACATGGGGCTCCGTCGCGGGAGTTGCCGGGGCATTGGTTCCCCCCGTGGGAGCTGCTCCGCTCGAGAGCTTGAGGAAGATATTCACTCCTTTCTTCGAGGGATCCTGCTCCACGCTCTTTTGCTTCAGGTATTCCACGGCTTCGCTCACCGGGGAATCACTCAGGCGGATCTTGGGTATAATAATCGTGTTCAGCTTGGCCACGATCTGTTCGGTTCCCTTGAGTTCCTGTCTGCCGATGGATTCGGTGGATCTCCCCTGCTTGCTTCTGTGGGGAGGGCGTTCCCAAGATTTCTCTGTCAGCCAGAGCATTCTTCCACGGGTTTCATTATAGGCCTCGTCGGAGTATTTGATCTTGGCATTGTTAATCGACTCCATACCGAGTCGAGCGGCTCTGTTGTAGGGATCGATCAGAAGAACTTCCTCGTATTTCCTGATCGCCAGTTCATGGCGTCCGCTTTGGGCATATCCATCGGCTTCACGGAGGAGCTTCACCACTTCGTCGCGTTGTGCCGCGGATTTCGGGGTAACGGTTTTGTTCAGGACCTCAGGCTGTTCCAGATCAGAGAGCAGTTTGACGGCATCACGGCATCCCGGGTTGACCGAAGGATCAAGTACCGATTTTGCAACGGTTTCGGCCTGAAGGTAGCGTCCGTTATTGATCAGGCTTCTGGCGTATTTGAGGGAAATGGTTGTGTAATCCGAAACCAAGGCCGATCTGGTGCCGCTCGCCCCGGCTCCCCCGGTGGGTGCTTCATGCAGGGCTTCGCTTGCCTCTGCATAGGCCTCTTCCAGATGATTATTCGCCATGGCCGTCATGGCCTCATTCATCTTGGTACGGGCGGAAGCAAGATTAGCCTGCGTCCGAACGGCGGCACGGTCCGTTTCCGCAACCAAGGCAGGAGAGGGTTGAGACTGAGCCCGAAGTTGGGCAGTGATCGAGAGGAGCGCCAGAAGGAGACTGGCGGATGTAAAGTTGCGGGACATCTGGATGACCTTGGAAGGTTGGGGAGTTGGGTTCATCGGGCAGAAGCAGTGGAGGGATCTCCGGGAATGACCTCGGAAGTCACGGCTTTGGCATTGGGAGCGGGAATTTCCTCATTGTTTTCAACGGTCTTCACCAGTTGCTGACCTGCCGGATCAAGCAGGCCGGCGGTGACAAAGATAATGAGGTTTCTCTTGATCCGCTGGCTCGAGGAACTCCTGAAGAGGGAGCCTACGATGGGTGCATCGCCGATAATAGGGGTCTTGTCCTGAACCTTCTGTACATCCTCGCGCATGAGGCCGCCCAGCACCACGGTCTGGCCATCGTAAACCGTGACTTGGGTGTCCACTTGGCGAACGCTAAAAACAGGCTGTTGGATTTTATTCGGGGTTAATTCCACGGTCTTAGTTTTCTGAGCGAGTGGAATTCCAAGCACATCCTGATAGGGAGCAACTGTGTTAATAGGCGTTCCATAGTTCACAAAGCCTTGGAACTCCGTGATCTGAGGAGAGAGGCTGAGTTCGATGGTATAGCCATCGGGTCCCACGGTTGGTTCCACTTCAAGCTGCACACCGACATTCCTTGTCTCAAAGGAGGTGGGGGTGGCGGGAGTGGCAGGGTTGATACCACCCTGTCCCTGTGTCTGGGGAACCTGGGGAGGGGAGTAGTCGCGGGGGTAGGGGAATTTACGCGTGATATTGATCGTTGCCTTGCGTCCGCTGGTGACTGTGACTTTCGGTGCGGAGACCAGATCCACACCTTTCTGCTGGTTGATCGCTCGCAGAACGACTTGGAACTGGGGATTGGTAAAGATTCCGGCAAGGGCCAAGACTCCGGGAGCCGGACCTGCGGGGCTTCCCAAGAGAAGTGCATCGAGGCCATTGGCCTTGATCGCGGAGGCGCCGGTACGGTTTCCAGCGGTCAGGTTTCCAGTATTATTTCCATTGATCGAACCGATGGGAGCTGCGCCTGTGACGCCACCTTGGGTAAAGGGGAACTGACCGACATTTCCGGTCATGTTGCCGGCAGTACCACCTCCGCCATAAAATCCGCTTCCTGCAGGAAGATTGATGGCACCCATCAGCCAGTCAAAGCCGAGTTCCTGGAGATTGTTCTGCGTGACTTCCAAGAAACGCGATTCGATCTCCACCTGACTGGGGGGGGTGGCGAGGGAGACTTCGACCAGTTGATCAATCAGATCAAGGTTGGGCTGGGTATTTTTGACCAGCAGTTTGCTGCTGGAGGCAAGATAGGTGGCGCTGGATCCGGGAGGGAAGGAAACCCCTTGGGCAACCAGAAAGTCCTTGGCTCCCGATTTGCCGACCGTATCGCCCCCGGGCAAACCGGTTGCTTGGGCGCCTCCGGCGGGTGCGGCACTTCCGGCAACGGAAGAGATAAAATTCGGGGGGACCTTGTACTCCTTGGTCACGAGGGTCTCCGTGGATTCCGAAAGAGGGACGATGGCCACCGCATAGGGCTCGATCTTGACCTTCAGATTGGCAGCCGAGGCGATGTACTTGAGGGCCTCACCAAGGGGAAGATCCTTCAGCGAGAGGTTGATCTTGGTTCCGCCGTCTGGGGAATCGGCTGAGGGATCAAGTTTCAGGACGATGTTGACTCCCTTGCGGTCCTTGTCGGTTTCGGTGGTGTCGAGGTCCACCGATTTTTTCTGAAGTTTTTCCACGGCTTCCCGGACGCTTTCATCCTGAAGCGTGAGCTGGGGAATGCGGATTTCCTGAAGCTTGCGGCTGATGGAGCTGGTCCCCTTCATGTCGATGGGGTTCTGCTCGACAATCGTCGAGGCTCCGGTGTCGAACTTGGGAACGGGAAGCTCCCATGCCCTGGCGACATCCCCGATCATCTGGCTACGGCGCTCGTTGTAGGCGGTTTCGGCGTAGGATGAACGCTGCTGGTTCACCTGTTCCATGCCAAGGCGGGCCGACGTGTTGTCGGGGTCGAGATTGAGAACCATCTCGTATTTCTTGAAGGCGGCATCAAAGCGGCCGGAGGCGTAAAGCCCTTGGGCCTCGCTGAGTAGCTGTTTGACCTGTTCCACCTTGGCCACGAATCCGGGCGTCATGGTCCTGTTGAACTGGTTCGGATCGGCAAGCTGTTTTCCGAGTGCCAACAGGGGAGGATAGGTGGAGTCGTACGGCTTGCCGGTTGCCGTCTTGACGACCAGTTCGGCATCTTCAAAACGGCCCTCGGAGATTCTCTGGGAGGCAAGGGCCATGGAGGCCTTCGAGAAGGTGGTCAGGGCAAGGGAGCGCAGTCCGGCCGTACCAGTCCCGCCGTCGGGAAGGGCATCCAGCGCGCTTTTTGCCAATGCGAAGGCCGATTCATAATCATTCGAGGCCAGTGCAGATTGGGCCTTCGCCACCTGTCCCTGCGCCCAGTTGCTGCGATCCTGCAAAATCCTGATTTCGCGTTCGGTTTGTCCCACGACGCCGCTTTGCTGGGCGTGGCAGGGGGTTCCGGCCGCCAGAAGAAGCAGCAGCGAGGTCGTGGCAAGAAGCTGTTTATCCATCGACATGGGGGTTTTTCGATTCACGGAATGGTGGCGGGAGAGGGGATGATGACTCACGGGTCGTTCTGCAGGGATGATTTCTGGGCCGGGGGGCTATTTGATCAGGGTGCTGGGGGCGTGACGGGTGTTGCAGAGGGATCCACGGGAAGAGGGCTCCTCAGTCCGGGTTTCACGGTAAAGGTTTTGCCACCTTTTTCCAGAACAATGCCGTCCGTTCCCAAGCTCGAGACCTTGTAGGTTTCGGAGAATTTCTTGTCGAGGCTGACGAGCACCAATTCCTTGCCCCGTTCCACGGCGAAGGTTTCATCGGGGGCCCCGGTAAGCTGGTAGTGAAGGATGGCATTCTCGATCACCTGGATCTGCTTTTGTTTGCTGGCGTTTAGCTTTGCGGAGGAGGTCCTTTTGACGATCACGTATTTCTCTCCGGTGATGGTGTTTTCCAAGGTCAGTTCCCCGAGGTCGTAATCCTCATCGTCAATCGTTTCCTTGCGGTCGGTATAGTCAACGACCTTGAGGAAGGGGGCCCCGGGAACAGGGTCACCCTTCGCAACGTTCCTCGTGCTGCGGTCCGGCTTCCCCTTTCGTTCGGGATTCGGGAGATCGTTCAAAGGACGGAGCTGATAGGACTTCTTCCCGTCTGATTCCTCCTCGCCAAGGAATTCAAACGTGAGGGTGTTTTTCTTGATGTCGCCCTCCGCAAAACCAAGCTTGTTGCACAGGGGGGGGAACTGGTTGGGATTATTCGGATCGGTGCCCGCCTCGTATTCCTCCTTGATGGTGAATCCTTTTCCCTTCGGGTCCCTCTCGAGGATGTTCATGTCGGTGTAGTCGAGTTGATGATCGATGAGCCACTGGTTTGGGACGGGGGGGTGGAGCGGTTCGTTGCCGACCATCGGATCCACGAGTTGTCCCGCCTTGAGAAGGTAGGGGCGTGACACGAAAGGGGAGGCACCGTCGGCACGCTGCTTCCAGAGGGCGCCCTTTTTCAGGCGATCCAGCGCGCCGGCTGCCGCGGTCGCGTTGCCCGAGCCGTCATCCTTGATTTTGCCCCCAACCGGTGCCTGCGCGGAAAGCAGGGTGCCGAGATCCGAGGAGTGGGGAATCAGGAAGGCGGCCGATCCCAAGGCGATCAGCGCGGAGACGCCGACAAGGATCCAATGGTAGTTGCGCGAAAAAAACTGGTTCATGGGGAACTATTTCTTGGTGCCGGGTGCCGCGGTGGAGTTGTCGTTAAAATCCATGATGCGGAGCTTGATGGAGGCATTCACCGCCTCCCTGCCGACGATGATGGGAAGGTGTTCGACGGGGGCGTTTGTTCCGATCGCGGCACCATCGGCGGTTTGAGGCGTCGCAGTGCGTGAGGGTGGCTCCGGCGTGCTGTTCTGAATCTGGATGGACTCAATCACCAGAAAGTAGGGGGCTGTGGAGATGGCGTTGATCAGTTCGCGGAGGGATTGCTGGCTGCATCTCAGGGTGAGGAGTGCATTGCCGATGCCCGTGAAGGATTTCTGAGCGTCCTCGGGTTTTGACCCGGCTCTGGGGTCGGTTTTTCTAAGGGCGTCGATTCCCGCCTTGACGGGCGCGGGCTTTGGCCTGCTGAACTCGGCGATCACCGCGCCGTTGCATCCGGCAACGGTTTCCCCGAGCCATGCGAGGGCGCTGAGTTGCTTGTCGAGGAGTATCACTTCCTCGGGTTGTGGGAGGCGGTTTTCAAACTCTTCCATCCCGAGGTAGAAGGGTGAGGGAAGGGTGGTGTTGGAGGAGGCAGCCAAGGACTTGACCTTGGTCACTTCCTGTCGGAGGAGATCCTGAAACTGCTGGGGACGATCCTGGGGCTTGACCTTCTCAAGGTCACCGAAAGGGGTGATGCGGAATCTTGAGAGTTCCTTTTTCAGGGCGTCCAAGTCGGTCTGTTCCTTGTTGAGACGATCATTCTGGAGCTTCAGATTTTCCTGATTGGGAAAGGGTTTCTGATTGGCCAGGGTCCCGAGTTGTTCCATTTTTGCGGCATACTCGGAGCGGGCCGACGTGTAGGAGGACCAAGAGTCGAAGGCGAAGTAGCCGAGACCAAGTGTCAGGATCAGAAAACCTCCGCAGAAGGAGGCTTCCAGTTTGTTTTCAGAAAACCATGTGGAGACGTTCATGCGTTCTTCAGGGAAGGGGGGTGATGGGTGTCCGCAGCGGAAGATTCAGGGAGAAAGGATAGGCCCAGAACTCACCGTTGGGACTTCCACGCTGGGTGATGATCTTCGACTTCTCCTTTTCCTGGACCGAGAAAAGGTCCGACGACTGCAGGGAGTTCACGAAGTCATCGATGACCGCAGCTTGGCGGGGATTGTCGAGATAGAGGCCCTTCACGATGAGTGCCTTCACGGACGTGTCGGCTGCCTGACCCTTGGGGGATCCCGGTGCGGGGGTGTTGGGTGCCGGAGAGACCTCGGTCATCCAGAGGTATTGCTGGGGGACCTTGGCGCTCAATTCCGCGATCAGCGCCGGGTAGGATTGGCGAAGCGCAATGAGAGCGGAGAGTTCGTCGCTTGTTTTCTGGATCCCCGCGATCCTTGTGGCCGCATTCTGCATTTCCGCGGCGATGCGTCCCTCATCTGCCACGATCAAAGAGACTTTTTCAAGGGCGGAACGGGTCGCGGATGCGGCGTTCATGGCATATCCTCCCCATGCCGCGAGCGAGGCAAGAAAGACCGCCGCCGCACCTGCCAGGTAAGGAAGACGCTTGGAAAACTCGTGCTTCCGGATAACCGACGGGGGAAGCAGATTGATGTTCGTGCAGGGGCACGTGGTGATGGTGAGCGCGGCGCCGATGAGTTCCCCGATGTTGTTGGGGTTCTTTTCCACGAAATCGACCGCCGGCGAGCCGGCCGCCTCGGCATCCTTGATTCCACGAAGCGGATCGAAGAAGAGGATCTCCTTGTTGAGCTTTTCCTGGAGGAATTCCGCGAAGTAAGGCATCGACGAGGTGCCGCCCGTGATCAGGATACGGCCCGGATCAGCACCGCCCAAGGTGGTCCTGAAGTATCCCAGGGAGCGCGTGATTTCGGCCTGTGTCTTGATGAAGGTCTGCCTGGCCACGCGTGCCAGATTGGCCTCGATGGGATCGGCGGGAGGTTCGAAACCGGAGCCCAGGGCCACGCTGCCACGGGTGACCTTCAGATCCTCGGCGGCTTCAAGTTCCGAGTCGATCTCCTTGGCAATGGCGGTGCTGAGGGCAAGGCCTCCCGAGGGGATGCTGCGGGTGAAGAAGGAGCCGGGGGCGGCAAAAATCAGGTTGGTCGTGCGGGAACCGATGTCAACGAGCAGGCTCGTGGAGTCGGCGAATTCGGGATAGGTGTTGCGGAAGGCGTCGTAGAGTGCCAACGGGGCAACGGAGACGGAGACAATGTTCAGACCGGTGGCGGTGACGGCTTTGCAGATGGATTCGAGAACATCTGTCTTGATCGCCACGAAGACCACGTTGACGGCGCCGGTGACGGTTTCCCCGATGGCAAGGTGATCCCAGATGACCTCTTCCAGCGGGAAGGGAATGTTCTGCTGCGCTTCGAAGCGGGCGACCGCATCGACCTGTCCCGCCGATCCGCCCGGAATGTCGAGAGCAACAACCCTCGTGAAGACGCTGTGGGAGGGGAGGACCAGGGCGGCGTCTCCTCCTCGGATCCTGAGTTCCTTCAGGATTTCCCCCAGGGATTCCTTGATCTGCTCCGGTCGGGTCGATTCCAGTGCTGGATCGAGCAGAAAATCCTTCCTTGCGCCTCGGATGAGCCTGATTTCGCTGCCGCCCGGGGAGGCGAATTCAGCGACACGGAGGGACTGCATCCCCAGGTCGAGGACAAGGATTTTCTTGGGATTGGCCATAAGGGGAACTCCGGCTGCTTGGTGGAATTACTGCTTCTTAACCTGCTCGTAGTAATCCCAGTTGAGGGGGGCGAATGGGGTTTCACCCTTGGTCAGGAGGTAACCGGGGGTCTGCTGCACCTGATTCCACCACTGTCCGGTGGCATTGACGCTCTTTTCACACTGCACCTGCCCCTTGTAAGAGATGGTGGCGCCGTAGGCGATGACCGCCGAACTGATGCTGGAGGGGGTCGCTCCGTTGAAAAAGCGCTCCAGGGTCCTGGGGCTGACATACATCACGCTTTTGAGATCGTTCTGTTTTGCAGGGATGGAGTTCAGGGTAACCTGCCCCGTCAGGAGTGTCCCTTGGGGAGCCGTGGCGCTCTTGTTGGCGAGGAGAACGTAGTAGTTCACCACGACATCATCCGCATACTTGTCGGTGGCCGTCCGTGGCTGCCAAGTGAAGCTGGTTTCGATTTCGAGCCACTTTTTCGCCCCGCCCTGGGTGGCTTTCTGCGTGGCTCCGGAATAGGTGACCGAGGGAGTGGTGACCAGTTGCGGTTCAACCTTGCTGATCCCGAATTCCGGGGTCGTCTGGGCTTTCAGGGAGCAGAGCGAGAAGCCGACTAGGAGAGCCGTGATGATGCTCGGGCGGGCAAGGGGGATGGTTTTCATGGAATCTGGGTGGATAATGGGAGAATCCGACGGGTCGTTGATTACACTACATGACCAAGGGAAAATCCAGCAGGATTATGATCAAGTCTCCATCGGGAGGATGATGGAACACCGGATGGGATCCCTGGGAGTTTTTGCTGTTTGCGAATTCGTCTGCGCGAATAAACTCCATGATCACCTTTTTTCCGTGGCCACGAACAAACAATCCCCTCCAAGTCTCCAGCATCTTCTTCTACAAGGCCGTCCCCTGATTGTCGGGACGGTTCATGACGCGGCCGGTTTGGCGAAGGTCAAGAGCCTCAAGTCCGGTGCGGCGCATGGGCTTGATGTGCTGGAAGCCCGCCTCGATGCACTCAATCCCGGTGGGCTGAAACTTCCCTCAGGCTGGCCCCTCCCGGTCATTGCCACTGCCCGTCATCCCCGGGAGGGAGGGGAAGGAAATCTTCCTGCCTCAGTGCGTCGCAGGTTGCTTGAGGATGCTGTTTGCTGGGCTTCCGCCGTGGATATGGAGCTAAGATCGGCCAGTCAGTTGCCATCCGTCATCGCCACGGCCCACCAGCACGGGCGCACTCTCATCCTTTCCCATCATGACTTCGCCGCGACGCCCAGTGTGGCAACACTCAAAAAACTCGCCCGCCGTGCCGCGGAAGAAGGGGCTGATCTGTTCAAAGTGGCCACCTTTTTGCGGGACCGGGCTGATCTCATGAGGTTGATCGAGTTCCAGACGGCCGGGGTCGGGGTGCCCTTGGTGACCATGGGAATGGGGCCTGCCGGCCGTTTTTCCCGCATGGTCCTTGCCGGCTTCGGTGCGCCGCTCTGCTATGGATGGCTGGGTAGCCCCCAGGTGCCCGGACAGTGGCCGGCCCTCGAGTTGCCTGGCCTGTTCGCGGGGTTGATGCCCTCGTGAGCGCGGGAGCCCTGTTGCTGCCGCTCGGGGCAGGTTTTGGTTACGCCTGCGGTGCCCTTGTCATCAAGAGGGCACTCGTCGAGGGGGCCTCCGCCAAGGCCGTGAACTTTGTCTGCAACGCCGTCATGGCCCTCCTTTTCCAAGGCCTGTGGTTTTTTCCCGGAACCTCGGTTGGCGGAGCCGCTTTGGGAATCCCGCTCTGCTGCGGCCTCCTTTTTTTTCTGGGACAGATCTGCACCTTCAGGGCCATTGCCACCGGCGACGTCTCGGTCGCCACTCCCTTGCTGGGCACGAAGGTGGTGTTCGTGGCGGTCTTTTCCGTCCTGATTCTCGGTACACGGTTGCCCGGATCCTGGTGGTGGGCTGTCCTGATGGCGGCTTTGGGGATCGCGTTGGTCTCCTATGTTCCCGGAGGATCGCACCGCAGGATGCTTCAGGCAGTACTCTGGTCGCTGATGGCGGCCATGCTCTTTGCGCTGACAGACGCCTTTGTTCAGGCGGGCGTTCCTAGTATCGGGTATGGCCGTTTCGCTCCGCTGATGTTCGGAACCACCGGCCTGCTCTCGCTTTGTTATGTTCCCGGGTTGCTGGAATCTCGACGCAAGGAGGGAGGGTTTCACAAGTCATCCCCCTGGCTGCTTGGAGGAGCCGTTTTGATGGGGCTCCAGTCCCTTGGGATGTACTCCGCGATAGGCCTCTATGGCGACGCGACGTTCACCAATATCCTCTACGGATCGCGGTGTATCTGGAGCGTGCTCCTTGTCTGGATACTGCTTCTTGGCGCCGGTACCTCCACCGCCACGGAGGGACGGGGCGGCCTGATGGCACGACGATTGACGGGTGCTCTCCTGCTCTTTGCGGCAATGACCCTTGTTCTCTCTCGTTCTTAGAGGGAGGCGGCTGATAATCTTCCTCGCAATGTCTTCCGTTTTTCCAGATCCCTCGACGCCGCTCTTCCCTGAGGAAATCTCTCGCGCCGTGCGCTTGTTGCTGGGCGCAGACTCTCCTGACGCGGAGAAGGGGGAGTTTCTTTCGTCTCTTCATCGCCGTGGGGAAACGGCCGAGGAGCTCTCCGGTTTCGCCCTGGAGATTCTCAAGGGTGCCGTTCCCGTGGAGATCGAGAGGGATCCCGCCCGTCCGCTGGTGGAGCTCTGCGGAACCGGGGGCGACCGTGCCGGATTCCTGAATATCTCGACGGCGGCCATGTTCGTGGCTGCTGGAGCCGGGGCTCGCGTGGTGAAGCACGGCAACAGGGCCTTCACATCCAGAAGTGGAAGCGCCGACGTCCTCGGTGAGCTCGGCGTCTCGATCCATCTTGATCCTGCCCGTGTCGGCGAGGTTCTGGAATGCGCGGGGAGCGTCTTCCTGCTGGCTTCCGATTTTCATCCCGCATTTGCCGCTGTCGCCCCTCTGCGCCGGGAACTTGCCGACCGGGGGCAACTCACGATCTTCAATCTCCTGGGTCCATTGCTCAATCCCGCTCGTCCCGAGGTGCAGCTCACGGGCATCTATCGACCAGAGATGCTCGACTTCTACGCTTCCGCCCTCCATTTGCTGGGCCGCCGTGCCGCTTGGGCGGTGCATGGAGAGGGGCTTCGCGCCGGGGAGGGAGTGGATGAGCTCTCGGTCACCGGTCCTTCCCGTGTGGTGGCGATCCGTGAGGGGATCAGGGAGATGCTGATGATCGAGCCATCCAAGCTCGGCTTTCCGCCGGTGCGCGAACCGGAGTTGCTTCTGGGAGGGGATGCCTCCGCCAATGCCCGCCGCATTACCGCGATCCTATCCAGTGCCGAGCAGGGGCCGGCCCGCGACATGATCGTGCTCAATGCCGCCGCCGCACTTCATATCGCCGGATTCGCGGATGATCTTCCGGGAGCCATCCTCTTGGCCAAGGAAAGCATCGATTCCGGCAAGGCCGCCCGATCATTGGAGCTGCTGCGCGATGCCTCGGCGAAGGCGGCGCGCAGAATCTGAGGAATCGGCACTGCGGGAACGCAGAACCTTGGGGGTTCCCTTCGATTGGCCTTACCTCGAACCTAGGAATCCAGGCAACTCCTCTGGCCCGAAATCCGCAAGAATCCTTCCGTTAACGTCCTGCAGAACCGGGGCCTTTGATTGGCCGGAGAGAGCCCGCATCGAGGCGAAGGCGGCGGGATCGGAAAGCACGTCGACCGCCCTGTAGGCGTGACCATGTCTGGTGAGCCACTCTTCCGCCAGATCGCACCAGGGACAGCCCCGTTTGATGTAGAGGGTCAACATACTGACGGATACTAGGGAATCATCTCTTCGCTTGCCAGAAAGAGATCCGTCTTTTACATTCCAAAGCTCACGTCGCCATCGTCTAACGGTTAGGACATGCGGTTCTCATCCGCATAATCGGGGTTCGATTCCCCGTGGCGATGCCATCATTGCGCGGGGAAAATGGCGCATTCTTCCGTTCTTCTGGATTCCTTGGCTTCCCCGTGCCAGATTGAAGCGACCGGCACCCCACGACATGCATCCCCTCCCGGAATCCATCGATCTCTATTGTCGGGCCGCCCGCGAGTACAAGGCCTCCGACCTCATCTTTCATCAGGATTCCCCTCCGATCCTTCGGATTTCAGGGAGCATGACCCCGATGGACTCGGCGCCGGTCAGCGGAGCCGAACTGGCGGAATTCCGAAAGGCCTGCGGCGTCCCCGGGGATGCGCTCGATTATGACACCGGGGTCATTGCCGGCGACGGCACCAGGTTCCGTGTGAACTTCCTGCGCCAGATGGGGCGCGAGGCTGCCGTGCTGAGGAGGATCAATTCGGGGGCACCCGATATCGACACCCTGGGCGTTCCCTCCGCCCTCATGAAGGACTGGGGATCGCGGCGCTCCGGCATCGTCTTCGTTTCCGGTCCGACGGGGTCTGGCAAGTCGACGACCCTCGCCGCACTCCTTGAGTGGATCAACGCCAACCTCGAGCGTCATGTCGTGACCGTGGAGGATCCCGTGGAATACGTCTTTGAACGGGGCAAGTCTCTCTTCACCCAGCGCGCCGTGGGACTCGACACGGAGAGCTTCGCCGAAGGGTTGCGCCGTTCCCTGCGACAGGCGCCCGATGTCATCCTGGTGGGCGAGATCCGCGACCACGAGACCGCCTCGGTGGCCCTGCAGGCGGCGGAGACCGGTCATCTTGTCTTCACCACGCTCCATGCTTCGGATGCCGGGGAAGTGCTTGAGCGCATGACCGCGTTTTTCCCCGAGGGGGAGCGGAAGGGACTGCAGCAGGTCCTTGCTGGGCAGTTGCTCGGGATCCTTTGCCAGAGACTCTTACCCGCCGCCGACGGCGGCATGGTCCTTTGCTGCGAATACCTGACGAATGTCGGCCGCTTCCGTCAGTGCATCATGGAGGGTGACCTGCCCGCTCTGCGCGATCATCTGGCGATCGCCGATGAGTCGGAGGCGCGCGATGCGCTCCGTTCCCTGCAGAATCTTGTCCGGGAAGGACGCGTCTCCGAGGAGACGGCGATGCTCGCGGCGGCCAATCCCGCCGAGCTTCGCCGCCGGCTCAGGGGGATCTCCAGCAGCGAGAACGAGGGAGCGGCCGGACAGCCATGAGCGCCCTGCCCGACATCGTCGAACTTCTCGGCGCCGCCGTTGCCGCCGGCGCTTCCGACATGCATCTCTGCGCCGGCTTGCCGCCGTCCATGCGGCTGCGCGGAGCGATCACCCCGTGCCATTCCGACGTGCTCTCCCGGCGCGAATGCAGGGAGATCATCCTCGGGATCCTCACCGAGTCGCAGCGTGCGCGTCTCGAGCGGGACCTGGAGCTTGATTTCGGAATGCAGATCGACGGCGTCGGCCGCTTCCGCGGCAACGCCCACTTCAGCCGCGGGGCCCTTGAGGCGACCTTCCGCCACATTCCCGGGGAGATCCCCTCGGTCGAGGATCTCGGTCACCGCTCCTCGATCCTCCGTCTCTGCGAGATGCAACGGGGGCTGGTGCTGGTCACTGGCATGACGGGATCGGGCAAGACCACCACGCTTGCCGCGATGATCCGCCGCATCAGCGAGAACCGTGATTCCGTGATCATCACGATCGAGGATCCCATCGAGTTCCATTTCAAGAGCTCACGCTCCATTATCAAGCAGCGCGAACTCGGCTCCGACACCAAGTCCTTCGAGGAAGCGCTGCGCCACGTGCTCAGGCAGGATCCGGACGTGATCATGGTGGGCGAAATGCGCGACAGGGAGACCGTCAGGGCTGCTCTGACGGCGGCCGAGACGGGGCACCTCGTGCTTGCCACGCTGCACACCAATTCCGCCCCAGAGGCGCTCGACCGGATCATCGACTGTTTCCCGGGTGACGAGCAGCAGCAGATCCTGGGACAGCTTGCCAACGCGCTCTGCGGAGTCGTGGCCCAGAGGCTTGTCCCTTCCGAGGATGGTCTAGGCCGCGTGATGGTGAGCGAATTCCTCTCCAACAACACGGCGATTGCCGCCTGTATCCGCGATCATCGCTTCGAGCAGATCGTCGGCCTGATGGAGATCGGCAGGAAGGACGGGATGCACACCTTCGACGACGTGCTCGAGGAACTGTATCTCGGGCGTCGCATCAGCAAGGAGGAGGCCTTGGCGGGAGCCCGTGATACCGAGAGGATCGCCGCCCTGCGCCGTGTGCCCCTCAAGGGAGCTTGAAAGGCGGGTGAGGGGGATGATTCCCGTAATCGGGGCGGCGGCCGCGATACTCTCCTGCTCGCCGTTGCCAGCGGCACCCGACCTTTCCCACCCCCCCGATTACGCTGTAGTCGCGAGGATCGCGCTCTCGGGTGGACTTCCCTATTTTCGGAAAGACCTCGGGGAGACTCTCGCCGCGAATTGGAAACCGGCCTCTCCGGGAGGAATCGGGGGATCCTCCGGACAGGAAGTCTTTGCCCGCTGGCTTGATCTCTACGGATGGGTGGACCTGCTCTGTTCCGGGGAGGCTTCCGTGACCAAGAGATGGCTTTCGCGCCATCTTGCGGCCGGAACGGGTGGAACAGCGCCGCCCGGAAAACCGCTGCAGGTCACGGTGCTGCAACCCGGTTCCGCGGTGTCGATCCGTCATGATGATCTCCAGCATCGGGTCACCGAGCAGATTGCCGGTGATCCCGCAATGCTGGCCACGGTCGTGAAGGGATTGGTCGCGCAGCCTTTTACTCCCCGTAACGGACCCCTGCTGGGTCGCTTGGACCCGGCATTCGTCGCTGAGACGGTTTCGGATCCCGGATTCCTCCGGAGATGGGGGGCGCTTTTCAGCGAGAATGATTTTTCCCCGAAGGTTTTGGAAACACTTCAGTCGATTTGGAAAAGCGATCCGGCGGCGTGGCGCGAATTCCAATCGCTCGCCCTGGCGGTTTCCGTGGTGACGGACCAACCCCCTCCGGCCTTCTGGCCTCACCGTCAGGTAGTCCCGTCCTCGGTGCCGCGTTCCCGGCAGGGTCCCGTGCAGGTCTTCGGTGCATGGAAGGATGCATGGAAGGATGCATGCCGTGGCGGGAATCTCCGTAACGATCTGAGACGGATGGAACCGTCGGACCTGAAATTCGTTGTCGATGCCCCGCTCGAGACATCGGAATTCGAGACTGTCCGGAACAATCCAACCTTGGCCAAACTCACCCCTCCGCAGGCCTTTGCCTCCATCCGGTATGACAAGGGGCGGATCGGGCGGGGGGTCTACGTCTGGCCTTGGGGCCGATACACTTTGGCCTCGATCAGGAAGCAAGGCGGGATCTGTGTTGATCAGGCCTACTATGCCGCTACTGCCGGAAAGGCTCTTGGTATCCCGACACTTTTTTTCGCGGGTGTGGGCAGGGAGGGAGGCCATGCATGGGTCGGCTATTGGAAAGGACCGGGTGACTGGGATCTTGGCGTGGGGAGGGATCCCGACCTGCATTATCAAAGGGGAGAGGGGCTCGATCCCCAGGGATGGACGCCCTTCACCGACCGCGATCTGGAAATGATGACCCGACATGCAGGGAATGGTGCCGCCCTTGCCTCGGCACGTGGCGATCTCGTCATGGCGAGGAATTTCCGGAGCCTGGGTGATGCCGATGGCGAGGGAAGGGCCTTGCAAAGTGCCCTTGCGGTAGCTCCCGATAACCCGGCGCTTTGGGATGCCCTCGAGGATTGGATGGTCCGTACCGGTGCATCAGTCGGGGAACGCAAGGCCCACCACGAACGGGCCATCCGCAGGTTTTCCCGCTACAGCGACCTGAAGTCCGCCCATCAGGCAGCCTTGGCCCGACTCTCCGCCGAAGCGGGGGAGACGGCACGTTCCGAGAAGATCTCTCGTAGGATCGCCGACGAGAACAGGAAGAGCCGTTCCGACCTGAGCGCGGATGCGGCTGCCCGACTGATCCTTTCGCGGGCCGATGCCGGGGATAACGACGGGGCGCTTGCGGAATTCGACCGGCAACTCCGCCTGCAGGGACGCGACGGAGGAGGGGATTTCTTTTACCGGGTCACATCGCCCCTGGCATCCCGGTTCCTTGCAAGGGGTCGGCCCGATCTGGCGAGGAAAGTGCTGGCCCGGTCATTCAAGGCCCTTGCACCCGCGCGCGGTTCCCTCATCGGGCGCGACTACCGGAAGCTTTGGAAAGAGGCGGGAGGCGCCGGTTGATCAGTGCGCGGTGCCGCCACGGACTTTCTCTTTCCTTGCTTCCCTTTTCTCGTTGATGGAGGCGATTTCCGACGAGAGTTGACGCTTCAGCAAGAGGATGGCGGACTCGTCACCAAGGGACTTCGCGATCTCACCTTCCAGGAAGATCCGTCGCTCCGCGATCCTGGCATCGTGTTCGGAATCGATCTCCGCGATCTCTTGTTTCTGTTCCTCGGTGAGCGACCTGGAAGGGGCATCCTTTTCCAGGCGGCTCATTGCCAGTTCGTATGCCGATTTCATGGACCCATCATGGCATGTCCGGGTCCGAATGACGCCTTCAAATTTGCGGATTGCGCCGCCACGGCATCACGGGGAGAGTTTTCCGATGATCCGACTCCTGAGCACCGATTTTGACGGGACACTGACCGGCTTTCCCCACGGAGAGCGTTGCGTCCCTGCGCTGGCAAGCGAACTCAGCGCCGTCGTTTCTTCGGGCGGACTCTGGGCAGTCAACACCGGGCGGTCTCTCGAGAGCGCCCTTGACGGACTGCGCCTTCTCGCGGCACCCGTGGAACCCCATTACATCCTCACCAGCGAACGGCATGTCCATCAACCCGATGGCCGGGGCGGGTGGCGTGATTACGGCGACTGGAATACCCTTTGCCGCCGTCACCACGATCTGCTTTTCAGCGAGTGCGGCGCCTTTTTTGACCGGATCGGGGATCTGGTGGGCAGGTATCCCGGGGTCACCTATCAGAGGAGCGTTGACTCGGTGCCCGAGGGATTGATCGCCCCGACGGAGGAGATTCTGGACGAACTGGTGCGGGAACTGGATGCACTTCCGGAGAAAGCGGACGATTTCCACTACCAGCGCAGCAACATCTATCTGCGCTTCTGCCATCGCAGCTATGATAAGGGAAGCGCGTTGGCCGAGTTGAGTCGCCTCCTCGACATGCCGACCGACGGGATCTTGGCCGTGGGGGATCACCAGAACGACCTTGCCATGCTTTTCGGGAGCGTCGCCGCCATGGTGGCCTGCCCCGCGAATGCCCATCCCAGCGTCAAGGAAGCGGTCCTTGCTGCCGGCGGCCACGTCTCGGCTTTGGAAACGGGTGAGGGAACCGCCGAGGCGATCCGGCTTTACCGGACGGGGAGGAAAAAGCCCGTTCTCCGGTAAAAAAACGGGGAGCGGCCCCAAGGCGCGCCCCCCGTTGTGAAATCAGGATTGTCTCCGGACGGTTACTTCTTTTCCTGCAGCTTGTAGTGCCCTTTTCCGACCTTCTTGATTTCCGGAAGCTTGCTGCCGGTGCTGCTGAACCAGACATGCACGTTGGCATTCTTCACCCCGATCTTCTTGGAGAGATCGGTCACCTTCATGCCTGCATCCCCGGCGGCCTTGAGGGCGGCGAGGATCTTCTTCTTGATGGCGCCGCGGGGGGCGCGTTTGGCGGCGCCACGGGCTGCGGCTTTTTTCTTCACGGTTGCACCTTTCTTGGCGGGACGACCGCGGCGCTTGCCGGAGGAGCGGACTGCCTTTCCGGTGATGAGGGAGGCGAGCTGTTGCTCGATCTTCTCGATTTCACGAACAAGGCCTTCCTTGCGTTTCGTGAGTTTGATAAGGTTCTTGAGAGCGTTGCTGCTAATATTTGTAAGATTCATAACAAAGTTCGTTATTCTTTGGAATAATGATAATGACAAGACTTAATTTGGAAAAAATCCCACCATTATTTAAGCTCTCTGGAATCCCGAACTCACCTCCGGAAGAGGGTCAGGCTTTCATTATCGTGGGATCCATTTCGGTGTTGGAAGGGGTAACGCTGCCCGAGGAGGAGCTGGAACGCGCCGGAAGGATGAAATCCACGGAGAGTCGTGCCCGCTTTCTCGCCGCCAGGAGATTGCTGAGGGGAATGGTCTCCCGGTGGGGGGGGATTGATCCGGTAAAGGTTTCCGTGACTCTTGACGCTGGTGGGAAGCCTCGACTAACGGGGGAAGGAATGCCCCGGATCAGCATCGCCCACAGCGGGGATCTGGTGGCCCTGCTTTTTGCAACCGTCGACTGCGGTATCGATTTGGAATTGGAGAGGGAAATTGCCACCCGTGATCTGGCAAAGCGTTTCTTTTCCCCGCGGGAGGCGGCACTTCTGGATGGCGAACAAACCGGAGACCTCTTCTTTCGCCTCTGGTGTTGCAGGGAGGCCGCCATCAAGGCCGACGGCCGCGGCATGGCACCCCTGATCGCCTCCACCGAGGTGATCGATTCCGCTCTCGAGGAATGCTCCGTCAGCGTCCAAGGGGAGTCCTGGAGGGTGCTGCCGTGGGTTCTCTCCGGGGGATACCACGGGGCGGTCGCCTTCCGGAAGTTCCCCCGAGTAATTCTCTGGTGTGATCTGCGTTAGACGATAGGCTGGAGTTTCATGTCATTTCAGGATCTTGGACTATACGAAGCCGTCGTCCACGGCGCTCAGCGGATGGGTTATGTGGAGCCGTCGCCGATTCAGGCGCAGGCCATTCCCATCGCCATGAAGGGGGGGGATCTCATTGCCTCCGCCCAGACCGGCACGGGCAAAACAGCCGCCTTCGGTCTCCCGATCCTCAGCCGACTGAAGAAATCCAACGGCAGGACCCGCTGCCTGATCCT
>JACCDY010667681.1_pt1 | contig 25666 bp, 20 predicted proteins | sample 7446391 | NCBI WGS metagenome assembly JACCDY01 (sample SAMN15323451, study PRJNA562643) | freshwater metagenome | isolation source: river surface water | place: USA:Blue River Watershed | collected 2017-08-18 | reverse complement strand
TTGTAACAGAAGCAAGCTTCACTAACGATTTAGGAGCTGACTCCTTAGACACTGTAGAGCTTATCATGGAATTCGAAAAAGAATTTGATATTCAAATTCCAGACGATCAAGCAGAAAACATTGCTACAGTAGGTCAAGCAATCTCTTACATCGAGGAAGCTAAAAAATAATACTCAAACACCCGATACTTTATTGTACTCGGGTGTTATTATTTTTCATAAATTTAAATTCGAGATTGACTTTCAATCAAAAAAACATATATAATTCAGCACCCACAGCTCTTTTGTAATACTAATACAAAAAAGAAATCGTGGGTTTTGTTTGTTTAAAGATAAAAATACAGAAGCTATGGAATTACGTCGCGTAGTTGTTACAGGTTTAGGAGCATTGACTCCTATTGGAAATAACATTCAAGAATATTGGAACGGACTAATCAACGGTGTTAGCGGCGCTGCTCCTATCACTTATTTTGATGCTTCAAAATTCAAAACGCAATTTGCTTGCGAATTGAAAAATTTTAATGTTGAGGATTTCATAGAGAGAAAAGAAGCTCGTAAAATGGATCGCTATGCGCAATATGCGGTAGTTTCTTCAACAGAAGCAATGAATGATGCTAATTTTGATTTAGAAAAATTAGACAAGGATCGCGCAGGAGTTATTTGGGGATCTGGAATTGGCGGATTGGAAACATTTCAAATCGAAGTGTTGAATTTTGCGGCTGGTGATGGAACTCCAAAATTCAATCCCTTCTTTATACCAAAAATGATTGGCGATATTGCTTGTGGACACATTTCAATTAAATATGGTTTGAGAGGACCTAACTTTGGAACTGTTTCAGCTTGTGCCTCTTCGACCAATGCAATTATTGATGCTTTCAATTACATTCGCTTGGGCCATGCTGATGTCATGGTAACAGGTGGATCTGAAGCAGCAGTTACCATTGCTGGAATGGGAGGTTTTAATGCAATGCATGCCCTATCAACTCGTAATGATGATCCGAAAACAGCTTCAAGACCAATGGACAAAGACCGTGATGGATTTGTACTTGGAGAAGGAGCTGGAGCATTAATTTTAGAAGAATACGAACATGCTAAAGCACGTGGCGCCAAAATATATTGTGAAATTGGCGGAGGCGGAATGTCGGCTGATGCGTATCACATTACGGCACCACATCCAGAAGGATTAGGAGCAAGAAATGTAATGTTAAACTGTTTAAGAGATGCTGGGTTACAACCAACAGATGTTGACGGAGTTAACATGCATGGAACTTCAACACCGTTAGGAGATTTAGCCGAGTCGAAAGCCATCGAACAAGTTTTTGGAGATCACGCTTACACGATGAACTTGAATTCAACCAAGTCTATGACGGGTCACCTTTTAGGTGCTGCTGGAGCGATTGAAACTATTTCGTCTATTCTTTCATTGAAATACGGAATTATTCCTCCAACCATCAACCATTTCACAGACGATGAAAACATCGATCCAAAATTAAACTTCACTTTTAACAAAGCTCAAAAAAGAGACGTTAAAGTATTGATGAGTAACACTTTTGGTTTTGGTGGACACAATGCTTGTGTATTGGTTAAAAAATTAGATATCTAAAATAGTACTATGCGTATTATTAAAAAAATATTTTCGAAATCCCGTTCTCTTGAAGACGGGATTTTTTTTGGTGCTATCGAAAAAATTCTTGGTTTTGCACCCAAAAATATTGATTTTTATAAAAAAGCATTCACCCATCGTTCCTCAAACATCTTGGACGAAGTGGGGAATCCTCTCAATTACGAACGGTTAGAATTTCTTGGAGATGCAATGTTAAGCGCAGTAATTGCAGGCCATCTTTTCAACGAAGCCCCAACTGGAGACGAGGGGTATTTAACAAAAATGCGTTCCAAAATTGTGAGTAGAGAACATTTGAACGAATTGGGCAAAGATTTAAATCTAGTTCAATTTGTTGAAAGTAAAGTACCTGTTCAGCACTTTGGCGATAACATTCACGGCAATATTTTTGAATCCTTAGTGGGTGCCATCTATTTGGACAGAGGATATGAGTATTGCGAAAAATTCATTCAAAAAAGAGTCATCATTCCATATGTAGATATCACTCGCTTAGAAGGTAAAGTCATTAGCTACAAAAGCTTAGTGATTGAATGGTGTCAAAAAGAAAAAAGACAATTTCACTATGACATTTTTGAAGATAATGGTATTGACGGCGAACGGCTTTTTGGTGTTAAACTAAGTATAGACGACAAAGTAATTGCCAAGGCCAGAGCTACTTCCAAAAAGAAAGCAGAAGAAAAAGCGTCACAAAGGGCCTATTTTGCATTTCAAGAAAAAATAGACAAAAAATAATACGATTTTCTTCAATCTATAACGTTTTCGTTGATAATTTAACAAAAACATCAAGCTATTCAAGTGGCATCCTGCGTTAGAAATAGTATATTTACACCTCATTTTACGATGTAATGGCAATACATAAATTAGATCTTGACGAATTTGACGAAATAGATTATCATTTAATTGCTATACATACCACATTGGAAGATTATCGATTGGCGTATTTTATCAATCAACATCTTCCGGTCAATTTGAGTAAAAGTAATGAAGAAATTCTGATTAGTATCAAACAAGGAGAAACTCAATTTTCAAGATTTTACTTTGATGATGAAGATAATTTTATCTCTTGGAATTTAATTCAAAACAAGAATGAAGTTATTGGGCAAAATGAAATAATAAACCAAGATTTATTTTCTAATAGTAGTCAGGAAGTGGCCACCAAAGTGTTTTTACTTCCCGAACTCAAGAAAGTGGATTATTTTTTAAAAATTGAAAGTGACGATGATCTTGAAATAGCAGGAATCGTAAAAAAACTAAAATCAATAAAAAGTCTTTCAACTGTTTATGTAGTAGAGACTGAAACTATAAAATCTAAAAACAATTTAATTTTTTAATAGAAATGCTTAAAACAAACAAAAAAACAAAAATTGTAGCCACACTTGGACCTGCATGTAGTACAAGAGAAATCATCAAAGACATGATTGAGGCAGGAGTTAATGTGTTTAGAATAAATTTTTCGCATGCTGATTATAATGATGTTAAAGAACGCATTAACGCTATCCGAAGCATCAATGAAGAATACGGTTACACAACAGGTATTTTAGCTGATTTACAAGGTCCAAAACTTCGTGTTGGAGTTATGGAAGAAGGTGTAGTGGTGAACGATGGTGATTTAATTACATTCACAACTGCTGAAGATATCATCGGAACCAAAGAAAGAGTTTTCATGAAGTACCAAAACTTTCCAAACGATGTGAATCCAGGAGAAAGAATTTTGTTAGATGATGGAAAATTAATTTTTGAAATTGTTTCAACTGACAAGAAAACTGAAGTGGTTGCTAAAGTGATTCAAGGTGGTGAATTGAAATCTAAAAAAGGAGTTAACCTTCCAAATACTAAAATTTCACTTCCTGCATTGACAGAGAAAGATATTGCCGATGCCATTTTTGCTATTGGTCAACAAGTAGATTGGATTGCCCTTTCATTCGTGAAAACACCAAGAGATTTACAAGACCTTCAAGAATTAATTGCTGAGCACTCTGAATTTAAAATTCCAATTATTGCCAAAATCGAAATGCCAGAAGCATTAGAGAATATGGACAAAATTGTTGCTTATTGTGATGCATTAATGGTAGCTCGTGGTGATTTAGGAGTAGAACTTCCAGCTCATGAAGTACCGTTGGTACAAAAAGAATTAATTGTTAGAGCTAAAACAGCTCGTATTCCAGTAATTGTGGCAACGCAAATGATGGAAACGATGATTACTAGTTTAACTCCAACACGTGCTGAGGTTAATGACGTAGCCAACTCGGTTATGGACGGTGCCGATGCGGTAATGCTTTCTGGAGAAACTGCAGCAGGTAATTATCCTGTTCAAGTTATCCAAAAAATGACTCAAATCATTGAAGCAGTAGAAGATTCTCCGCTAATCAAAGTACCTCAAAATACGCCACAAGTTAGAACGAATCGTTTTATTACTAAAACAATCTGTCAACATGCAGCACAAATGGCTAACGTAATCAAAGCAAAAGCAATTTGTACCTTAACAAATAGTGGCTATACGGCATTCCAAATTTCATCTTGGAGACCATCAGCTCATATTTTAGTGTTTACATCCAACAAAAGAATCTTAACACAGTTGAACCTATTATGGGGAGTTAAATCTTTTTACTATGCTAAATCTGTAAGTACAGATGACACAGTAACTGATGTGAATGAAATTGCAAGACAAAAAGGATTTGTTGAAAAAGGAGATTTCTTAATCAACTTAGCAGCAATGCCAATCACTGACAAAGGAATGGTAAATACTTTACGCGTTTCTGAAATAGAATAATATTTACTTAATATCTATAAAAAGCCCTCTAATCGAGGGCTTTTTTATTGCCAAAATTTTATGAATAATTAAACATTTAGTTGTCAAAATATATTTACTTTTGATACACTAAATCTAAAAATATTATGAGTACAAATTCTAAAAACCCGTTCTTAAACAATAGAATCTTTACTTCATCCAAAGAAGAGGTTCATGAAGCAACCATAATTGGTCACGAACAAACAATGACTATTGCTGGTACGATGAATAAAAGTTTGATATTGTTTTTACTATTAACTGCAGCAGCCATGATTACTTGGTGGATGGCAGCTAACGGACAAAGTCCAATGGTGCCAATGATTGGAGGTGCTATTATGGGCCTTATCTTAGTTATAATCGCTAGCTTCAAACCACAACTATCCGGTTATTTAGCCCCTGGTTATGCCATTTTTGAAGGTTTATTTATTGGTGGTATTTCGGCCATTTTTGAATTAAAATTCCCAGGAATTGTTACTCAAGCTGTTGGGGCAACTTTAGTTACTTTTGCCGTTTGTTTAGGCTTGTATAAATTCAAAATCGTTCAAGTTACTGAACGTTTTAAATCTATTGTAATTGCCGCAACTTTAGCTATTGCTACTTATTATTTGATTTCGTGGTTGGTTTCTTTGTTTACTAGTTTTACACCTGTACACCATGGAAATTCAATGATGAGTATTGGAATCAGTGTCTTTGTTATTGTAATTGCTGCTATGAATTTATTCTTGGACTTTGACCAAATTGAAGATGGTGCCAATAGAAAAATGCCAAAATACATGGAATGGTACGGCGCTATGGGATTGATGATTACCCTAGTTTGGTTGTATATGGAATTCTTGCGATTATTGTCAAAATTAAACAGCAGAGACTAAACTCAACGCTTCAAGATAAACAAAACCCCATCACGTTTTCATGATGGGGTTTTTTATTAAAAAGCAAACTGCAATTGTACTACCACAGTTTTCTTTTGTTCGGTATTTAAATTACTCAATGAAATTCCAAGTAACCGAACGGAATCTTTCATTCGCTCTTGATACAATAGCTCTTTTACATTTTCAAGAATCAAGCCTTTATCCGCAATAAAATAAGGAACCGTTTTACTTCGCGTTTGCTGCGAAAAATCGCTGTATTTAATTTTTAAGGTTACTGTTTTACCGGCAATATTTTGTTTTTTCAACCTTCGTTCTAAACTAGTTGCGATTTTTTCAAGTTGTTCCAACATGAAAATTTCAGAAGATAAATTGGTGTCAAAAGTATGCTCCGCTGCTACTGATTTTGTAATACGATCGGGTTTGACTTCGCTATTGTGAATGCCACGTACAACATGGTAATAAAAAGCACCTGATTTTCCAAAGTGGGTTGATAAAAATTCCAATGATTTACTTTTTAATTCCAATCCGGTAAATATTCCCAATTGGTACATCTTTTCAGTAGTCACTTTGCCGACCCCATAGAATTTTCGGATTGGTAATTCTTCTAAAAAGGGAAGCACCTCATCTGGATTAACCGTTTTTTGACCGTTGGGTTTGTTGTAATCACTGGCTATTTTGGCTACAAATTTGTTGACTGAAATTCCTGCCGAAGCTGTCAAACCCACTTCATTCAAAATCCGGGTTCTTATTTCTTTTGCCAATAGCGTCGCACTTGGATTTCCTTTTTTATTTTGGGTCACATCTAAATAGGCTTCGTCAAGTGAAAGTGGCTCAACCAAATCAGTATAATCATGAAAAATGGCATGAATCTTTTTTGAGATTTCTTTGTAACGATCAAAACGAGGTCGAACAAAAATAAGATCTGGACAATTTTTTTTGGCCATTACGCCACTAATTGCACTTCGTACCCCAAATTTTCTAGCTTCATAACTGGCTGCTGCAACAACTCCTCTGTTTTCCGAACCGCCTACGGCAATTGGTTTACCTCGTAATTCAGGATTGTCCATTTGTTCCACAGAAGCATAAAACGCATCCATGTCGATGTGAATGATTTTTCTATTGGAATTAATTTCGAGCATAGCACAAATTTATACAAAAAGGATTAGGAGAAAACAACTAACTTTGAAATCAGGAAACGAAATAGAAATGATTGAAATAGAAAGAAAGTTTTTAGTTAGTTCAGATGCATTTAAGAGCTTCGCTTTGCGCAAAAACCATATTGCTCAAGGGTATTTAAATTCAAATCCAGAACGTACCGTACGGGTGCGTATTAAAGGTGAGAAAGGATTTTTGACCATTAAAGGGAAATCAAATGAAAGTGGGCTATCTCGTTTTGAATGGGAAAAGGAAATTTCAGCAACTGAAGCACAAGAATTGTTAGCGCTTTGCGAAAAAGGAGTGATAGAAAAAACCCGCTATGAAATTACTACAGGACAACATCTGTTTGAAGTGGACGAATTTCATGGAGAAAATGAAGGACTAATTATAGCTGAAGTAGAACTACAATCAGAAAACGAAATTTTTGAAAAACCAATTTGGTTAGGAAAGGAAGTTAGTCATGACGAACGCTATTACAACTCCTATTTAAGTCAACATCCTTTCACGAGTTGGTAATTTAGTTTTCTAAAATTTCAATTTTAACGCGCATCATTCCGCTTCTTTTATTATCAGCTAAATCCATAAAAGCGCGTTTGGTTAAGTCAATCTCTTTCGACCGAACAAAAGGACCTCTATCTGTAATTTCGACAATAACTGATTTACCGTTAGCCTCGTTAGTTACTTTAACTTTGGTTCCAAATGCTAATTTTTTATGCGCTGCAGTATAGCCGTTATTACTGAATTTTTTTCCGCTAGTAGTGCGTCTTCCATTAAATTTATCAGCATAATAGGACGCAATAACTGACTTTTTAAAAGCTTTTAACTGAAGTGGTTTTGATGGGATAGTATCCGCTGCCAATACAATGTCTGTAAGCGTAGTTTTATTTTTTTTAACTGTATCTTTTGCTATTGTTTGCTTTTGTTTACTTTGAATCGATGTTTGACTCCAAACTAATCCAACAACAAATACAATACACAACAGTATCAAACCTTTTTTCATGTTTGTTGTTTTTTAAATTTAAATAATGGGACAAAAAAAGTCCTGTTTAGGACTTTTAATTAGAACCATAAATTCCAAGGAATTCTACTTAAGATGAGTACCAATCCTAAACCATAAAAAATGGCAATAGATTTGAATTTTCCCTCGCTAGCGGTTGAATTTTTATGTTTAGACCAACCAATAGTTATTAATACTATGGCTATGATATTAACTAAAGGATGTTCTAATGAAGTTAAACGGAAGGCTTCGTTTTTCATTTGTCCAAAAACAGCTAACCCTAGCGGAGATAAGAAATACAACACTAAACCAACTAAAAATTGAACATGAGTTCCTATTAAAGCAAACAAAGCAATTTTACGATCTTTCGCAGTAAATTCTTTTTGAGATGATTTCCCAATAAAGGAATTAACTACAGCAAGGACTAAGAGTAAGATAGCTAAATACGCCCAACCTGAATGAAATTTTTGTATGAAATAGTACATAATTTTTATTTTATTGAATTTCAAATATAGTAAAAAATTGGTACAAAAAAAACGGCAACTCCTTTTTGTGGGAGTTGCCGTTTGTATGTAGTAACTTTCTTTACTTAGAAGTTATAACGTAATGTTAAGTTCCAAGTTCTTCCAAAACCGAAGAACACTTGGTTATTATCTGCAACACCATTAAACGTTCTTCCTGCTGAAGCATATGTTGCTCCAGAAGTACCTGTAACAAAATCACTTGCGAAAATGTTTGTTCTTGACTCTGCAATGTATACTTCGTCAAAAACGTTATTGATGTTTAATCTGAAATTCAATGATTTAGATTTGTCAGTTCCTAACAATACTCTGTATGAAATTCCAGCATCAACAAGACCATAAGAAGGTAATTCTAATGTTCCTTTGTTTGTTGCAGAAATTTGTTTTGTTGGATCTAAACTTGCAAATAATTTATCAGATAATCTGTAGTTAGCATCAACATTAAAGCGTGGCGCTAATTCATAAGCTGCACCAATACTTGCTGTCATTTGAGCAACATCACCAACTCTTGTTCCGTCTACGAAATAAGTAGTTGTTGTTCCACCAGAAATATTGTTGTTATTTACGTCAAATCTTCTTCCAGTGATATTGCCTTCATATACCCATTTACCTAATGAGAACATTCCGTTCAATTTTAATTTATCACCAACTTTAGCATTCATATCTACTTCCACTCCTGAGTGTACTTGAGTAATTCCAGCAAAATCATAATAACCACCTGGGTTAGCAACATCTGCATCATTAGATCTTTGGTATCTGTCTTTCCATGTAGTATGGTATACATTTACATTTGCATTGAATACTGCAGAACGGAAACCGTATCCTGCTTCTAATCCTAATACTTTTTCATTAGTCAAGTTTTCATTCACTAAAGATTGATTATTTGGATATACTGCATTAAAGAATGGTTGTTTAGAATAATACCCTGCATTTACAAATACATTATGATTATCATTGATGTTGTAGTTAGCTCCCCCTTTAACGTTTCCACCTAACAAGTTTTTGTAATCTGTAGATGACAATGGGTTAGGAGTTAAGTACAAGAAATAATCATCTCTTCTAAATCCTTGGTTAGAAACTGACCCTTGGAAGAAAGCTGTTAATTTATCAGCAGAATACTCTAATTGAGTAAAGGCTCCATACCAATTTACTAAACCATCATTATTATAGTTGATTTTATCTGTTTGATAACCCAAGCTATATAAAGGATTTAAATTTGGTCTTGCAGCATAAGTTCCTGTTAATACTCTGTTTGGATTGTTTTTATCGTTATTATCAGCATAATTAGTAGATCCTAACAAATCAACCATGTTTTGGTAGTGAATCCCTCTATATGTTCTTGCATCAATACCAAAATCCAAAGTAAATCTTTCTGATAATTTAGTGTTCAAGTTAACTACACCACCATACCAGTTGTGTGAGTTAATAGATGCAATTTTAGTAATACCATTAGAAGTGTTATTCGATGTAGATGAACTGTTTTGGTAAGCTCCATTTACTAACGTTCTGGTAGAAGTTCCTGCAGTTCCAGGAATAACAACGCTTTGTCCTGAGTTCCATGCTTTGATCAAATCAACATTGATGATACCATTAGCTAATCTTAAGTTATCAGAGAAAAATCTATTTCCTCTCATTGCTCCAGCACCATTAGATCCTCCACCACGACCCCAAGAACCATACACTACTGTAGATAACTTAGTTTTGTCGTTAATTTTGTAATCCCAGTTGATGGATGCAATTGGTTTGTGATAAAAATTAGTTCTAAAGTTATATTCTTTACCATTTAAAATACCCCAATCGTTGTTGTATCTTCTGTTTGGCTCACCATTAGAACCATATTTAATAAACTGTGCAATTGTTGGAGCAGTAGATCTTTGATTGTGCCACTGTGGAGCACCTGTAATAGTAAACTCTAAATCATGTTTAGGATTGATTTTATATCCAATTCCAATGAAGTAGTTTCCTCCTTCAAATTTAGTACCGTCAATATATCCGTCTCCTGATGTTTGACTTAACAAAATAGAAGTTGACAATCCATTTTTCATTACACCTGTTGAGTAAGAAAATGCTTTTTTCAAGTAGTTATCATTGGCAAAACCAACTGAAACGCTTCCGCCTTCTTTCATATCTGCTGAACGAGTTACTACGTTAATAGTTCCCCCTACTGATGAAATAGCTAATTTAGAAGATCCTAAACCTCTTTGTACTTGCATTGCTGAAGTTACATCAGACAAACCTGCCCAGTTACTCCAATATACAGAACTGTTTTCCATATCATTAACAGGAACCCCATTAATCAATACAGCAACATTCTTTTGATCAAAACCACGAATGTTAATTCTTGAATCTCCAAAACCACCACCTGATTTAGTAGCATATACAGAAGGTGTATTCGCTAAAATTTCAGGAAATTCTTGAGATCCTAATTTTTCTTGAATTTCAGCTGCTTTAATAGTAGAAACTGCCACTGGCGTTTTTCTATCTTTAGCAACGTCCACTACTGAACTTCTTACTACAATTTCTTGTAATTGATTATCATCAGCAACTAAAGCAACAGTTCCTACATTAGCAGCACCGTTGAATTTTACTGTTTTTGGTTTGTAACCAATAAAAGAAATTACTAATTCTCCTGAATTAGCAGTTGTATTGATAGAGAATTTTCCATCAAAATCTGTTGAAACAGCAATTTTTGTTCCTTTAATAACAATATTTGCTCCAGGTAAAGAACCTTTACCATCTGTAACAGTTCCTGTAACTTTTCCTTGAGCAAAAGCAGTAGAAACTATTAAAAACATTAATCCTGTAAGTAACCAGTTTTTCATTGTTTTCATTGTTGTTTTGTTAATTTATTTTTGGCAAAATTATAACATTTTTATATCAATACGTTAATACAACGTTAAAAAATTCACCTTTTTTGTGTTTTTATTCAACAACTCTTGATTTTTCAAGACGTTGCGGGAGTAAAATGTATAAAAAAAGCGCCTTAAGCTATTTACTACTTGTATTATTTATTTTTCAAAAAATGGTTCAATAAAAACGAAGTAGAACTATCGTGGTTTTTTACTGTTTTAGAATTGATTTCATCTAAAATTGAATTGGCCAATTGTTTTCCTAATTCTACTCCCCATTGATCAAAACTAAAAATATTCCAAATTACTCCTTGAACAAATATCTTATGTTCATACATCGCGATCAAAGAACCCAAGGATTTTGGAGTTAACTTTTGAATTAATAAAGTATTGGTAGGTTTGTTGCCTGTAAATACTTTAAAAGGCAACAAAGCCGCTGCTTTTTCTTTTGATAATCCTTGTTGGTCAAATTCAGCTTGCACTTGGGCTTCGGTTTTTCCATGTAACAAAGCTTCGGTTTGTGCAAAAAAGTTAGACATTAATTTGTCATGATGATTGTCATCGCCGTACAATGGTTTAACAAATCCTATGAAATCAGCTGGAATGATTTTGGTTCCTTGGTGAATCAATTGAAAAAAGGCATGTTGCGAGTTCGTTCCTGGCTCTCCCCATATAATAGTTCCTGTTTGATAGTTTACCGGACTTCCATCACGTCCCACACTTTTACCATTACTTTCCATGGTGCCTTGTTGTAAATAAGGGGCTAGTTTTTGTAAATATTGGGTATACGGAATCAAAGCCTCACTTTCGGCACCAAAGAAATTATTATACCAAACACTCAATAAGGCTAGAGTTACCGGTATGTTTTGGTCAAAATCAGCAGTCTTAAAATGCTCGTCCATTTCATTGGCTCCGCCCAACAAATCATCATAATTATCAAATCCAATTGCCAAACTTATAGATAGCCCTACGGCACTCCATAAAGAAAAACGTCCGCCAACCCAATCCCACATTGGGAAAACATTGTCAGGATTAATTCCAAACGCTGTTACTTTATCTAAATTAGTGGAAACAGCAACAAAATGCTTCGCCACATCTTCTTGTTGGGCCGATTTCAAAAACCATTCTTTAATGGTTTCTGAATTAGTCAAGGTTTCTTGAGTCGTAAAGGTTTTAGAAACTATAACAAATAATGTCGTTTCTGGATTGATTTTTTTGATAATTTCATTGACATGATCACCATCTACATTGGAAACAAAATGAACATTCAAATGATTTTTATAAAACTGCAAAGCCTCAACTGCCATGGCTGGTCCTAAATCAGACCCTCCAATACCAATATTAACAATGTCGGTAAAGGTTTTGCCTGTATATCCTTTTCGGTGACCTGAAACCACTTCATTGGTAAACGCCTTAATTTTATTTTTTACGGCATACACTTCCGGCATTACGTTTTGACCTTCAACGGTAATTACTGCCGATTCTTTAGCGCGCAAGGCGGTATGAAGAACTGCTCTATTTTCTGTTTGATTGATTAATTCTCCCTCAAAATAAGAAGCAATAGCTTCTTTCAATCCTACTTGATTGGCTAAGTCAAGCAACAATGTGATCGTTTCTTGATTGATTCTGTTTTTAGAATAATCCAAAAGAAAATCATTCCATTTCAAATTGAATTTTTCAACGCGGGAGGCATCTGCTTGAAATAAATCTTGCATAGATGTCGATGCAATTGCATTATAATGTTGTTGCAATTTTGCCCAAGCAGCAGTTTGGGTAGGGTTAATTGTTTGTAAAGCCATTGTATAATTGGTTGGTTTTATTTTTATTTTCGGGGCAAAAATACTGAAATTAGTTTGAATACAAGTTGTACTCAAATCCTATCACAATTTTAGATCAAAAAGTGTTTTTATAAATTAGCAACGCTATCCAACTCTCTTTTTAAAGGTTCAATTTGTTGTAAGAATCGTTGTTTCGAGCTTCCTGTCATTGATTCTCCTGTGGGAAGTTTTAAACGGAGCGCATCCACCTGAACCCCATTTTTCCAAAAACGATAGCATACATGTGGCCCTGTAGCTAATCCTGTACTTCCTACTCTGCCAATAATTTGACCTTGGTTGACATGTTGCCCTCGTCGCACCAAAATTTTAGACATATGTAAGTACTGAGTAGCATAGGTTCCGTTGTGTTTTACTTTTACAAAATTTCCGTTGCCTGCTGTAAATCCGGTTTGTTCTACTATTCCTGCAGCAGTAGTAGTGATAGGAGTCCCATAAGGCGCTGCATAATCTGTTCCTTTGTGCGCTTTCCAGATTCCTTGTACAGGATGCAGTCTATTCGAACTGTATCGCGAAGTGATTCGGCTAAATTTAATAGGTGTTTTTAAAAAGAAATTCTTTAATGTTTTTCCTTCATCGTCATAATATTCTATTTTCCTAGATGAAGAAGTCGCATACGGGAAAGCATATACAATCTTGCCTTTGTATTCAAAAAATGCAGCCTCCAAACTATCTACACCATCATAAATAGAATCGTTGATGTATCTTTCGGTAAAAGTCAAAGCAAAACGATCGCCTTTTTTCAATTTGAAAAAATCAATGGACCAAGCATATATCTTGGTGATTTTGCTTGCCAGTGACCCTTCTACTTTAGCACTTTCTAATGTTTCCGAAAGTGAACTCTTTAACACGCCACCGATGGTTCTTCGTTTAATTTTGATCGGTTTGGTTTTTTTATACGCCACTACTGCGGTATCTCTAAGATCAACTACATAATAATTTACCGCGTCTGGTTGGTAAATAAAAACTTGTAGTTTGTTTTTTTTATGTTTGGATCGAAGTAACACATATGGTTTGTTGAAACGAATTGTACGAACATCAAAAGTGTCTTTGACTTTTTCTATAATATCATAGACTTCCTTTTCTCCAATATTTTGTTTTTGGATGATGCTGCCAAAAGTATCTCCGCTTTTTATAGTGTCATGCACTACATTGAAATCAGAATACACAAAGCCAAACTCACTTTTTTTAGGAGTCGATTTCATTTCTAGTTCGTCAATACTTTCTTGATTTTTAGAACAAGAAAGAAAAGCGAGCAAGACAACTACGATTATGAAAAAGGGCAACGTTCTTTTTAACATTCGTTAATTCAATTATTTATTTTCACCCCAATTGGCTAGTTCCTCAGCGCTCCAAAGTTCTGGAAAAAATATTCGCCTTTGGTATTTCGGATGCATGTATTTTTTCCAATCGCTACCTCCAGTGGCTTCTCCATCTCCAATTCCGCTTTGATCAATGTACTTAATGGCAACATTTAAATGTTGCATTACCCAAGTGATGTTTATGGTATAATCCAAATGACGCATAGCATCAATTAATTCTTGATTCTTTTGGTCTTCAGCAGGAAGTTGTTTGAACTTTTGCCAAATATTGATGGAATTGTATTCTTCCATGTGAGTCAAGAAGACTTTCTTATATTTTCTTTCAAATTCTTCTAAAAGGAAGGATTTTTTTCCAGTAGTATAATCTTTTCCAGCGGCTTGCCAATACAAATGTTCAAAAGCAAATTCGTAGGAAGTAGTTCTATCTATAGAAGATCTAAAACGGTAATCGATAAGGTTGATTAAATCTGTTGTACAGAATTCTATCAAACGGTATTGTGCGCTTTGAAAACCACTTGCGGGGGTTAGCGTATTTCTAAATTTCATGTATTGATCCACTTCCATTCCATTTTCCATGATTTCAAAGGAAGTGGTTAGCATTTCAAAATAACGACTAATTCGTTGCAATCGTTCTGTAAAAAAAAGAGTCGTTATTTTTTCAGCATACGAAACTTGTTGCATTTCCCACAAAATCATTTTGAAAATCAATTCGTTCACTTGATGGTACATGATGAATACCATTTCGTCAGGAAGTGTGGTTCGTTGCGTTTGCAAACTCAACAAAGTATCCGTTTGAATATAATCCCAATACGTTATAGGCTTTGACCAAAGTAATCCTTCTAATTGAGTATCGGTTTTTTGGTGAATTGCCTCAAACTTGGAATCAATTTGATTTAATATAGTGTCTCTTGTCGTATTCGTCATTATAACTTTACTTTGAATGTGTGTTTTAATCCTTTGTAAGCCTCTAAATCTGCTTTTATCGAGCCGACGGCAAGACTAGCTTGAATGCGAATTGGTATTTTATTTTCGTCATCTGAAATCCAAACAGTTACACTTTCTTGTTCTTTAAAAACCCTTCCCGATTGTACCAATGGTCTAAAAATCATAGTCGCAATAGTACCAAATTTAGTTTTAATAATTTCCCGACCTATAAATTTTAATTTAAACTTGGTCGTTTCATCATCAAAAAATAAATCAATAGCTACGGATTCTCCCGGTTTAATTTTATCAATGTTAGAAAAATTTCGTAAATAATAAAAGGCGGATAAAATATCTTGCGTGTTTTTTGGAATAGAAAAGGTCTTTTCGGTATTGTGTTTATAATCTTTGACCAAAATTTTGTTGATCGACCACATAAAAAATCCTTCTTGATTTTTTGTGTATCCTCCTTCGTTAATTTTTCTGAGAAATTGATTGGGAACAAAAGTATCTTTATCGATATAACTTTCGTATCGATCGTCTACTTTAAAAAATAATCGAGACAAGCCAGTAGTATACCCTTTGCCAATTAAATGAAAAAGCTTTTCCGAATTGATAGTAGCCTCTTTAACTTCTAATGTGGCGTAGCCCGCATTGACAAAACCGTAGTGGATTCTAAATTTAAACCATTCGCCCACTCCAAAAGCAGTTTGTTGTTGAGCATACACCGAAATGGAAAATAATAGTATAACGAATAATTGGTTTTTTTTCATTGTGTGTTTTAAAGGTTATGTCAATACCATATCCTTAAATTTAAACCAAAGGTATTAAAACAAAAAAACCCAGTCAAATTATGACTGGGTTTTTGTGCTATTAACTAACCAAAAAACTATAAATTATGAAAATTTATATCAAAATTTGAAAGGAAACCACCCCCTTCATTTTTGTACTACAAATTTATAGCATGTTAGAGTAATTATTTTTGTAAAAATTGACTTTAACAAAAGATTTGTCATTTATAAATTCGAAACCACTTATTTTTTTATTATGTAAAAAAATAAGTGGTTTTTTTAATGATTATTCTAATAAATAACTTTGTTTTTCTGGTGATAATTCTAAAAAATAAGTTAAAAACACCCTTTTTTTAACAAAAAAACAATTCCAAAAAGCGTCTTTTTATATTTAAAACCAAAATCCTACACCAAACCAAGTATAGCCTTTAGTAAGTTCTGGCGACCATGAATATTTTACTTCGATTGGGCCAATTCTGGTTTCCAAACCATAACCCAAAGCATAACCTGAATAGTTGGGTAATGAAATCCAATCTTTTGATTTGAATAGATTTTGCTCCAAGTTTGCAAAATTAGCTGAGAAATTCAGGTGGTTTTTATTTAAAAAAACAAAATCAATTGTCCCTGAAGCTTTGATAAAACTATTAGCTGCAATGCTCAAAAAATCATAGCCAAAAAATGGCTTAAAATTGTTGAGACTGTTGTAACCATAGCCTCCAAGAACAAAATTAAAAAATGGGATGCCATCATTACCTATTGGCAATCCCGCATCTCCCTGAAACTTAAAAGTAATTGCTTTCGACAACGAAAAAGCTTTAGAAAACTCGGCCTTTACTATTGAAAAAGGCTTGAAATCATTGTGATAATCAGAAGCAAATAAATACGATTGAAAATCAGAAGTGAAAGACCATCCTTTTTTTGGAAAGTATTTATTATCAAAAGAATCGTATTTAACATACCCAAAACCACTCCAATAACTGCTTTTATCTATAATCGGATTGGTAATTGTTTTTGACGAAATGTGCAAATATTTTAATTCCACTCCAGCACCAAATAAAAACCGTTGTGCAATCCCTTTTTGCACATAAGCTCGTGTAAAAAGATCTAAATAATCTACATTAATTTGATTGACTCCTGTGTCTAAAATCGATTTGGTAATTTCTTGTGTGATGTTTCTATTGAACTGACTCAATTGGGATTTAAATCCATAACTAAAATTAAATCCGTTGTCTACATAATAATCCAAATTGTATCTGAAATTGTCTCCCAAAATGATATCTAGCGAAGCCAAATCATTTTTAAACAAGGTGTTTTTATGGGTAATATTGACTAAAATCGCACTTTTAAATAATTCGTCATAATGCAATCCTAGTTTTAAATAGGTGTAAATAGGATTTTCTGCTAACTGAAGTTCTAGAGCTTCTCCTCGTTCGTTATTTTTAAAGGAATAACTTATGGAATGGAAATTTTCAGTAGCAAGCAAGGTATTAATTCCTGATTCCAAATGGCCATAGGTGATGGGAGTATTTGGTTTAAACCCTAATTTACCAAACACATAATCAGTAGTAAATTTACTCAATTTAGTGGTGTTGATTTGTGCCAATTTTAAGCTGTCCTTCAATACAGACAATTTGGGTTTCTTAAAATAGTTGTTGTCATCCGTAAGGATTTTAATTTTTTCATATGCTGCAAAAGCAGCTTCTTCTCCTCTTTGAATTATTTCTCTGCCTCTGTCAAAGGATAATACTCCAAAATTATTAATATCGGGGGTAATATAAATATCGGTGCCTTTGATTTTATTTTTCATTTGTTCAATGGAATGCAAATTGGTAATTTGAACCAAGATTTTTGTGGCATTTTTAAGTTGAGCTTTGTCCCACAACCCATCTTGTACGTCGACTCCAATAATCAAATCGGCTCCTAAATTTTTGACTTCATCAACGGGAAAATTATTGGCTACTCCACCGTCAATAAGCAATTGTCCATCAATTTCAATTGGGGTAAATAAAGTAGGAAAGGCAGCACTTGCCAGCATAGCCTGTGCCAAATTTCCTTTGTTTAGCACTACCTGTTGACCGGTCTCAATATTAGTTCCAATACATAAAAATGGGGTAGGCAATTGATTAAAATCATTCACCTGGCGCACATGTCGTGTCAGTCGGCTCAACAAATTAAAATTATACAACCCCTTGGAAAGTGCTTGAGGTATTCCCACTTTGAAATTACTAAATGGAAGTGTTATTGCATAGGTTTCGTCATTTCGTTTTTCGTAAAAACTTTTCGCGGATCGCGGTATATAATCATTAAGCAATTCGTCAAAATTAACTTTATGAAAAATAGAATCTATTTGAGTGGCGTTGTAACCCGAAGCATACAAACCGCCAACAACTGCTCCCATGCTCGTTCCACCGATATAATCAATTTTAACTCCCGCTTCTTCAATTACTTTTAAAACTCCAATGTGAGCAAATCCTTTGGCGCCTCCACCACTCAACACCAATCCTATTTTAGGACGTTTTTGCTCTTGAGCAAAACTATTTTGAAAACTGAACAAGAATACTCCCACAAGAAGCAAGCCCCAGATGGAAGTGAAAAGCGCCGCTGGTGAAAATGCTATTTTTTCTTGAGGAAAAAGAGCAACAACAGGAGCTCCTTTTTTCTCTTTAGAAAAAAAGAATTGTGTCAGCGGACTTGCAACAAAAAGCTGGGATAGGCTCATACAAATTAATTGGTAGTGTAAAAGTCGGTAATTTTTTTGGCTTTTGACAGCCCAACGACTTCCGATATTTCTTTTTCGGTGGCCAATTTTAATCTTTTAACACTTTTGAAGTGCTGAATTAAAGTAGTCATGGTTTTTTCGCCAATGCCTGGAATGGATTCTATAGACGAATTCAGAGCCGCTTTGCTGCGTTTGTCACGGTGGTGGGTGATCCCAAAACGGTGCGCTTCATTACGCAATTGTTGTATAACTTTTAATGTTTCTGATTTTTTGTCGAGGTAGAGCGGAATCGAATCGCCAGGATAAAAGAGTTCTTCCAAGCGTTTGGCAATACCTATAATCGTAATTTTTCCACGAAGGCCTAAGTCGTCAATGCTTTTTAAAGCCGAAGACAATTGTCCCTTTCCACCGTCAATAATTATTAACTGTGGCAAAGGTTGGTTTTCGTCCAAAAGGCGTTTGTAGCGTCGGTACACCACTTCTTCCATGGATGCAAAATCATTCGGACCTTCCACTGTTTTGATGTTAAAATGACGGTAGTCTTTTTTGCTTGGTTTACCGTCTTTGAATACCACACAAGCCGAAACTGGATTGGTTCCTTGAATATTGGAATTATCAAAACATTCAATGTGACGAGGTTCCACAGGCAAGCGCAAGTCTTTTTGCATTTGTGCCATAATTCGGTTAACATGGCGGTCTGGATCTACAATTTGCAATTGTTTCAACTGTTCTATTCGATAGTATTTAGCATTGCGAAGAGATAAATCTAAAATTTGTTTTTTGTCGCCCAATTGCGGTACTGTAATTTTGATAGTTTCTCCCAAATCAACTTCAAATGGGACAATGATTTCTTTAGACAACAACTGGAAGCGTTCTCGAAGTTCAATGATGGCTAATTCTAAAAGTTCTTCATCCGTTTCTTCCAATTTCTTTTTGATTTCCATGGTATGGGAACGGATAATTGATCCGTGAGAAATTTGCAAAAAGTTGACATAGGCCGCACTTTCATCTGAAACAATCGAAAAGACATCAATGTTGGTGATTTTTGGATTGATAATCGTGGAACGCGACTGGTAATTTTCTAGAATTTCAATTTTCTCTTTGATTTTTTGAGCCTCTTCAAAACGCATTTCTTGGGCTAATTCGTTCATCAAGCGCTTGAAATCTTTCATGCTTTCTTTGAAATTTCCTTTCAAAATTTCGCGAATAGCATTCACTTGTTTTTGATATTCTTCAACCGATTCATAGCCTTCACAAGGACCTTTGCAATTGCCAATATGGTATTCCAAACATACTTTGAATTTACCACTTTGAATATTAGTAGCACTCAAATCATAGTTACAGGTGCGCAATGGATACAACTCTTTGATCAAGTCCAAAATAGTAGACACCGTTTTAAAACTGGTGTAGGGCCCAAAATATTCCGAACCGTCTTTGACCATTCTACGTGTTGAAAATATGCGCGAAAAAGGTTCTTTTTTGATGCACAACCAAGGGTAGCTTTTGTCGTCTCTCAATAAGACATTATAACGCGGCTGTAAGGTTTTTATCAGATTGTTTTCCAACAAAAGCGCATCGGTTTCCGTAGGCACCACAATGTGTTTGATGGTTACAATTTTTTTAACCAGAACATTCGTTTTAGCCGTATCGTGAATTTTATTGAAATAGGACGAAACCCTTTTTTTTAGGTTTTTGGCTTTGCCCACATACAAAATTTTCCCGTCCTTATCGTAGTATTGATAAACACCAGGGTTGTCCGGTAAAGTTTGAATTTGCAATGCAATGCTGGGTGGCGTCATTATGTGTTGGCTCGAATTGTTTCCAAATTTACAAATAACATCTTTGCAAATCAAAATCAGTGGTTTTCTTTTTCGGCGCAAAAATTAATAGTACTTTTAACTACTATTTTTACTTAAAATGACAAAAACTGAATTACGCCTTCTTTACAAAAAGTTACGAAAACAACTTTCCAATGCTGATATTGAGGAAAAAAGTTTGGCTATTGCCAATGGCGTTTTGGCTTTAGACCTTTGGGACAAAACTTACTTTCATATTTTCTTACCTATTGTGGAGCAAAAAGAAGTCAACACTGAATTCCTGCTACACTTGCTCTCTGGAAAAGACAAAGAAATTGTGGTGTCCAAATCTGATTTTACAACACGGAAATTGACCCATTTTTTATTGACAGACAATACCAAAATCAAAAAAAACGAATACAATATTCCAGAACCAATAGACGGAATTGAAGTGCCTTCGTCCAAAATTCAAGTCGTGTTTGTTCCACTTTTGGCCTTTGATTTGAATGGCAATCGGGTAGGTTATGGCAAAGGATTTTACGATCAATTTTTGGCAGAATGCCATCCAGATACCATTAAAATTGGACTTTCGTTTTTTGAAGCTGAAAAATCAATTGCAGACGTTTTTGAAAACGATGTTCGTTTGGATTATTGCATTACCCCAGAAAAGTGTTACCCCTTTTAATTTCTGCTGAAAAAATTGGCTTTTTTTTACTTTCTTTACACCTTCAATAATTTGGCGTTTTTATGAGAATTAACAAGAAGAAAATAGGAATTACACTGGGAATTCTTTTCGTTTTATTTGTGGCTGCATTAAGCACTTTTTATTATTTCAGAGATGAAATTTTAAAAGTAACTTTAGAAAAAGTAGCGGTAAAAATGGAACGGGATTTCGATAGTAAATTCACCATAAAAACAGCTTCTTTTGACGGAATTTCTGCAGTTCGATTTACGGATGTGGTTTTGGCTCCCAAACATGCCGATACTTTATTCCGAATTCAAAAAATGAAAACTAGCATTAGCTTTTGGCATTTACTCATTGGCGATCTGCAATTGGGTACCTTAGAAATACAAAATGGATTGGTACAATTAACCAAAAAAGGGAAGGTGCGCAACTTTGATGCTTTTTTGAAGAAAAATAAAAATCAAGAAGTTAGTTCGGATAAAAGAGATTACGCGGCCTTAGCCAAACGCATTATTTTTCGCTTGTTGAATTTGGTTCCATCAGACATGGATATCAAAAATTTAGTTTTCAAATTAGACGATAATGGAAAGAAAGCGACCATTGACATCAAGAAATTAGCCTTAGATGGCGGTGATTTAGAAAGTGTAATACATGTTAAAACGAACACTTTTGCACAACGCTGGCGAATTGCAGGAGAAGCCGATCCTAGAGATCGTACTGCAGACATTCAGTTTTTCAATATGGATGGCGGTCCTATAAAAGTACCCTATTTTGACGAACGATTTAATTTGATTTCTAGTTTTGACTCCATTCATTTGAACGTTGAAAACATTGAAAGTGATGGCGATGAATTCCATATTGATGGCTATACTTCTATTGCCAATTTAAAAGTCAATCATCCTAAAATTGCAAGTAAAGATGTCATCATTCGCAATGCGCGTTTTGACTACCGTTTGTTACTTGGCGAAGATTTTATTTCAGTCGATAGTGCTTCTTCTATTCAATTAAACAAAATAAAAATGCAACCTTATTTGGCCTACGAAACGGAAGAGGATACCGTTTATAAAATGAATATTCGCATTCCAAAAATGCAAGCGCAAGACTTTATTAGTTCGCTTCCAGATGGATTGTTCACCAATGTACAAGGGATGCTGGCTAGTGGAAGTTTCGATTATAAACTGGACTTTATGTTCAACAAAAACAAGCCCGAAACAATCATTTTTGACAGTAAATTAAACAAAGAAAATTTACGTATTTACCGTTTTGGCCAAGCTAATTTGGGCAAAATGAATGGCGATTTTGAATACCGTGCCATAATTAATAATGTGAGGCAACGACCTGTTTTTGTAGGTAGTTCTAATCCCGATTATACGCCACTCCATCAAATTTCGCCTTATTTAAAAAAATGTGTATTGACTACCGAAGACCCTTCCTTCTTCAGACATCGCGGCTTTATAACAGAGGCGTTCAAGCAATCGATTATCAAAAACATCAAAACGCGAAAATTCTCTCGTGGGGGTAGTACCATCAGCATGCAATTGATTAAAAATGTATTCTTAACCCGCGAGAAAACTTTATCTCGAAAATTAGAAGAAATTTTATTGGTTTATATTTTAGAAAACAACCGAATTGTAAGCAAAGAACGCATGTTGGAAGTGTATTTCAATATTATTGAATGGGGACCAAACGTCTACGGAATTGGGGAAGCAAGCCGCTTTTATTTCCAAAAAAATCCTGCCGATTTGACTTTTAATGAATGTTTGTACTTGGCCACTATTATACCGAGTCCGAAGAAATTCATGTATCAATTTGACGACCAAGGAAACCTAAAAGGGTTTGCCTTAAAAAACCAACGCTATTTGAGTAATCTGATGTTGCGTCGTGGTATAGTAACTAGCAGTGATAGTATTAATCCGTATGGCGTATCGCTTTCAGGAAATGCGCGTTCGTTTTTAACAATTCGTAAAGCGCAAGATACTACTGGTGTTGCAGTAGATTCTATTCCGCCAAAAGAAGACTTTGATTTTGAATTTCTAAAAACGGATGAAGACTAAGTAAATAGACGATTTAGGATTTACTAAGTTTAAAATAAATTAATAAAGCTCCCAACTTTTATAAGGCTGGGAGCTTTTTAATTTAGGGTGCTGGATCAGGAATAATAGCTTGAACAGCATCAATGGCTTTCAATATTTCTTCCGAAAGGGTAACTTGTATAGTGTTTATATTTTCTTTCAACTGTTCCATTGTGGTGGCGCCGATAATCGTACTCGTTAGAAATGGCTGTTGCTCAATAAAAGCCAAAGCCAATTGGGTTAAAGTCAAACCGTGTTGCTGAGCAATTTCGTTGTACAAACGAGTGGCTTCTGCCGATTGTGGACTGCTGTAACGAGCCATTTGAGGAAATAGGGCCAATCGAGAAGTTGGATGTTGTTTCCCATTCAAGAATTTTCCAGACAAAAGTCCGAAAGCCATCGGCGAATAGGCCAACAAACCGATATTTTCACGCAAACAGACCTCAGCATTTCCTACTTCAAATGAGCGATTCAATAACGAATAGGGATTTTGTACCGTTTTAATTTTAGGCAAATTATGGTATTTATGTTCCTCGATGAATCGCATCAACCCCCAAGGCGTTTCGTTTGATAATCCAATGTGTTTGATTTTACCTTGTTGGACAAAACCCTCCAAGGTAGTCAACACCTCGTGAATATTATCTTCCCAAGCATCGTCTTGTTTTTTAAACCCACGTTGCCCAAAGAAATTGGCTTTGCGTTCTGGCCAATGCAATTGGTAAATATCTACATAATCGGTTTGTAACCGTTGTAAACTTTGGTCTAAGGCATATTGAATACTGGCTGGTGAGAAATCCACTTTGTCACGCATATAGGCAAAAGCTGGATTCGGCCCCGCAATTTTAGTAGCCAAAACTACATGGTCGCGATTTCCTGTTTTTTTAAACCAAGTCCCAATAATTCGTTCGGTACTTCCATAGGTTTCTTGACGTCCTGGTACCGAATACATCTCGGCCGTGTCAAAAAAATTGACCCCATTGGCTAAGGCATAATCCATTTGGGCATGACCCTCTGCTTCGGTGTTTTGTTCACCAAAAGTCATGGTGCCTAAACAAATTTTACTGACTTTAATATCGGTATTGGGTATAGTAGTGTATTTCATTTACTGGATAATTATTAAAAAACAAATATACAAAGGAAAGAGAATTACAATCCTAAAATTCAATTTCAATTTGAGTAATAATAAATAAGCCCAACATAAAGTTGGGCTTATTTCTCTTATTAATTAGGTGAATGAAAACTAGTTAATTTCATTCAACATTTCTGCGATAGCATCTAATCTCGGTGTTAAGATAATTTCAATACGACGATTTTTAGCTTTACCATCTGCCGTTTCATTACTAGCCAAAGGAGAAAATTCTCCTCTACCCGCAGCAGTCAGGTTTTGTTTGTTAATTTTTTTGTTTTCGCTTAAAATCCCAACAATTGAAGTAGCTCTTTTAGTAGATAAATCCCAGTTGTCTGTAATTGGCCCTGAAGCTGTAAAAGCATCATCATCAGTATGTCCTTCAATCAAAACAGCGATTTCTGGATTATCCCCCAATACTTTACCAAGTTCTACAACGGCTTTTTTACCTTCGGTACTTACCGCCCAACTTCCAGAACTGAACAACAATTTGTTTTCCATAGAAACGTATACTTTTCCGTTTTTTTGTTCTACAGTCAAACCTTTACCTTCAAAACTATTTAAAGCTTTAGACAATGTCTCTTTAAGTTTTTTCATGCTCGCTTCTTTCGCTGCAATCATGTCTTCTAACTCTTTCAAACGTTGACTACTTTTTGTTAACTGCTCTTGCTCTAAAGCTAAGGCTTTGGCTTTTTCGTCCAATTCATCAAGCAATTCACGATTCTTTTTCATATTTTTTTCCAAAGACTCATTGCTGTTTTTTTCTAACGCCGCATACGAATCTTGAAGTGCATTGTATTTATCCAAATTCGTTTCGTGTTCCGCTTTCAATTTGGTGTAATCTGCTTTTAGTTTGTCTAAATCCGTTTTCAGAGCCGCACCATCTAATTCCAATTGGTTTTTGGCTTTGGCTAAAGCCGCATTTTCGTCAGCCAACGTTCTGTTTTCTTTTTTTAAGTCTGTGTATTTGCTTTCTAAATCGGTATAGATTTTTTTAGACACACAAGAGGTGCTTAAAGCCAATACTAACAATCCAAGGGAAACTTTTTTTATCATGATGAAAGGGTTTGATTTTTATTTGTAACTACAACTTTATTTGTTCTTTTTTATTGTACAAGCAGGAGCTTTTCGCAACTGAACAAAGCTACTCAATTTCTACCAAAATTGGACAATGGTCCGAATGTTTGGCTTCGGGCAAAATCAAAGCGCGTTTGATTCGGTTTTTCAAAGGTTCACTTACTAAACAATAATCGATTCGCCAACCTTTATTATTCAATCTCGCCGTTGGAAAACGCATCGTCCACCAAGTATAATTGTCCGGTTCTTTGTTCAAAAAACGGAAACTGTCAATGAAACCGCTTTTTAAGAAATTGTCTAACCAAGTTTGCTCGGCTGGCAGGAATCCAGATACATTTTTATTGCGAATAGGGTCGTGAATGTCTATGGCTTCGTGGCAAATATTGTAATCACCACAGATTACCAAATTAGGCACTTCTTTTTTCAAATTGTCAATATACTTTTGGAAATCATCCATATACATGAACTTGTGATCCAAACGCTCTACATTAGTTCCAGAAGGCAAGTACAAACTCATCAC
>JACCDY010621263.1_pt1 | contig 25669 bp, 26 predicted proteins | sample 7446391 | NCBI WGS metagenome assembly JACCDY01 (sample SAMN15323451, study PRJNA562643) | freshwater metagenome | isolation source: river surface water | place: USA:Blue River Watershed | collected 2017-08-18 | reverse complement strand
TGCGGTTGTTGCGAACGAGCGTTGTATACAAAAAAGCCGAACGTCAGTGGTGTGATGTTCGGCTTCATTGTCTTCTTGGGGTTAGTTAGGTAGTGCGCGGCGTAAGTCCTTTACGCGCAGCAAAGTCTGGATCCGCTTGCTTGAGGGAGAGGCCAATTTTTCCGTTCTCAATTTTGACGACTACTGTTTCGATAGTTTCGCCAACAGTGAGGATGTCCCCTACCTTTTCAACGCGAAACGCCACCAGTTCAGAAACGTGGATTAAGCCTTCACTGCCATTTGGTAACTTTGCAAACGCGCCGAAGTCAGCAATTTTGGTAACTGTCACGGTGACACGCTCACCCAGGGCGTACACCTTAGTGAGGTTTTCAATGCGTAGCTTAGCAGCTTGGGCAGTTCCGTTTCGGCCCGTGATGTACACGCTGCCGTCGTCTTCAATCGAGATTTCTTCAACACCCGTTTCATCTTTAATTGCATTGATAGTCTTGCCACCGCCACCGATAACGAGACCAATTTGATCTGGGTTAATCATGAGTGAAACAATCTCCGGGGCACGTGGAGAAATACTTGGTCGTGGTGCAGCTATCTCTGCCTCAATCACATCGAGAATGGTGAAGCGCGCTTGCTTCGCTTTTTCTAAGGCTTCAGCGAGAATGGTGATTGGCACGCCGTCAACTTTGACGTCCATCTGAATGGCGGTGACGCCCTCACGGGTCCCGGCTACTTTGAAGTCCATGTCACCGTGCTCATCCTCTGGTCCTTGAATATCGGTTAAGACGGCATGGGTCCCCCCACCCATCATGACACCTGAGGCGATACCCGCTACCGGTCGCGTAATTGGTACGCCACCATCCATGAGTGCAAGTGTTGAACCGCACACGGAACCCATTGAGCTTGAGCCATTGGAAGCGAGTGTCTCCGAGACAAGACGAATGGTGTACGGAAAATCTTTCTGCGCAGGGATGACCGGGATGAGCGCTTTCTCGGCAAGTGCTCCGTGCCCAATCATGCGTCGATTGAAGCCACCAACCCGGCCGGCTTCGCCAACAGAAAACGGCGGGAAGTTGTAGTGGTGCATGAATGACTTCTTGCCGTCACGCTCTTCAATGGTATCGATTGTTTGCGCTGCTCCTGGTCCGCCGAGAGTAAGGGCGCTAAAGATGTGGGTACCACCACGATAGAAAATACCCGAGCCGTGCAGCACTGGTGACACGCCACCCGCTTGCGCGAAGAGGCTTCGCACCTCATCCATCCCTCGACCGTCAGCACGCTTGCCGTCCTTGAGGACGCCCTCATGGAGAAGTTCATCGAGCATAGTTTCAAAGTACCCCTCTGCTTGCTTCGTGTCGAAGTTTTCAATCGTTTCGCTCCCGCGAGCAATAAAGGCATCTTTAACTTCGTGAAGGTGTGACTTCCCCGCTCGCCCCGAAAAGAGTGCAGTGTAGAGTGTGGTCCTAAACTCATCGGCGAAAAGCTGTGTTACTGCTTCAGGGATAGGTGCGGCTTCAAACACCCGCTTTGCTTTTCCGACAGCGCTCACTACCGTGTGCTGCCACGCGGCCAGCTCAGCATGCACAGCGACTGCTTTTTCTAGTGCGCTGATAATGTCGCCTTCCCCCACTTCAAAGGCAGCTGTTTCAATCATGTTGATAGTGGCGTCCTTGCCGCACGCGAGTACTTCATACGCTAGCGCGCCACCGTCACGCTCGTGATAGGTAGGATTAATTACGAGTTCACCCGAACTTTTTCGCTTTGCGATACGAACCGCAGACAGCGGACCATTCCACGGAATATCGGATACCGCAAGTGCTAAGCTCGCACCAATAACGCCGAGCACATCGGGGTCATCCTCACCCATGGCGAGTACGGTTGCGATGACCTGAATCTCGTAGCGCATACGCTGATCAAAGAGTGGACGGATGCTGCGGTCGATAATACGTGCTGAAAGAATAGCGTCTTCACTTGGTCGCCCTTCACGTCGCTGGAATTGATTACCGAGGATGGCACCGGCAGCATAAAACTTTTCTTCAAACTCAACTGAGAGGGGAAAGTACGGCATGCTGGTTTGCTTGTCACTCATGACGGCAGTGATGAGGAGTGCGGTCTCACCAAGTCGCATAAGGACGGAGCCATTCGCTTGCTCAGCTAAATCGGTGAAGGTGGCCGATAACGTTTTACCTCCAATCTGCGTTTCAAAGGTTTGTTGTTTCATACATTGTTTTCTTACGTTGAGCTTTTCAGGTTTCAGATTTGAACAACGGTTCAAAACCTGCCTACCTGAAAGGCTCCCTTCTTTGAGTAATGCACATAAGTGTACGCAAGGTGAGCAGATTTGTAAAAAAGAAAAAACCCAACCGAGAAGGTTGGGCACGTCACTCAGTCTTCCCAGAAGCCAGCGTCCTGCAGACACAGGACTATGTTCTGAGCAGCTGCTTGATATTGGTGATTCACTACGGCATTCGTCGGGTCGTCTTCGAAGACTGTGATTGCCATACTTTCCATAACTTCCGGCGTCACGAAACGAGTGATATCTGCCGGGTAACGGGCGGTGGGATACACTTCCATAAGTGCGTTAAGGAGCACATAAGAATACTCATCCGGGTGTTGACTGCCCGCTGCAAGGTGCTTGTGAGCATGATCAACGATGCTGCCAAACACGGCCCCAATGCTTTTCCGTTTCGTCCGACCAGCGATTTTCTCAAGCGCTATTGCGATGCGTTCCAAGAGAAGCAGCTCCACTTGCATTGGGTCAATCCCATCATATTTTTTCACAGTCTCTCACCCCTCTTTTTTAAACTCTGGTGCAATCCTACACCAATCATTATGCATTGCAAGAAAAAGCCTATGTTACATTTCGTACACCACTTCACTATAAAACTATAATACGTTCACTATCATATATGATAGTGAACGTATTTTGATTTCTTGTACGTGTGGCGTGTTAGTGCTTTATGCTAAATCATCGGTATCGGTACCGACTACTTTCTTGATGTGGGCTTTGAGGTTGCCATTACCTTTACGGCCTCCGGCAGGCTTGCGCGTTGCGCGGTAGCCCAAGAGGTAGTGGCTTGGATCTTCATCGAGGTCGATGAAGTCATCGAGAACTTCACGAAAGCGTGATGATGATGAGCGACCAAATGAGATACCTTCTACTTGGCAGCCCTGGTTTTTGACGTACTCCACGAGCGGTACAAAGTCACCGTCACCGGTAGCTAAAATAATCGCATCAACTTTCTCGGAGTGCTTGATGGCGTCTACTGCCATACCAACGTCCCAGTCGGCTTTCTTGGCGCCGCCAAAGAAAATCTGGAGGTCTTTGGTTTTTACTTCGATACCACTTTTTTCAAGGGCTTCAAAGAAGGGCTGCTCCTCCCCACTCTCAGTGTTAACCACGTACGAGATGGCGCGAATAAGCTGGCGATTGCCAACTGCTGCTTTCACCACATTGGCAAAGTTAACTTTCGCTTTATAGAGATTCTTTGCACTGTGGTAGAGGTTCTGTGTATCGATGAAAACTGCTACGCGTTGGTTTGGATGTCGAATAACTGACATATATATGTATGAAAATGATTACGGCGAGTAATGAACGTCCGCGGGTGAGTATAGCACACTAGGTAGCCGACATAATACCAAAGGTGGCCGGCCCCTCTAGAGGGGCCGGCCACACAATGTTTCTATTACTTCTTGAGACCAAGCTTTTCAAGGAGTGCCTGGTGCGCAGTTGGATTCTTGCGCTCGAGGTACTTGAGGTGCTTGCGACGGTCTGCCACCATCTGGAGGAGACCACGTCGTGAATGGAAATCTTTCTTGTGCTTCTTCAAGTGCTTTGCGAGCTCCTCGATTTGGCGGGTCAAAAGTGATGCCTGTGCTTCTGGTGAGCCAGTGTCACCTTCGTGACGCTGAGTGCCCTTAAGCGCATTGTCTTTCTGTCGTTTTGTTAACATAGTGTGCAGTAATTTAAAATCATGACAGCCGTAGATAGATACTCGCCGCTCTAAGTGGTACACAGATGGTACCTGGGGCGATCCACAACTGACACGCAACGTAACCTGCGAAGGTCCTTACCACTATAGCATATTTTAGGGAAATAGCAAGCTCTGCCATATGCCCCGTATTTGTCAAAGCGTCTGTCCTGCTTGCTATACTTTTAGGTATGAAGCTGGCACAGCACAAGCAGCAATTTCTCGTGTACCTAAAAAAAGATCTTGGGCGGAGTCCCAAAACTATTGAAAACTACCACCGATACGTAGAGGCTTTTTTGCGATTCGCGAACACGGATGATGCACACAAGATTACACAGACAACCCTTAGCGCATTTAAAGCACACCTCGCAACGCAGCCTCTGAGTGCAAAGTCACAGGACTACTACTTGATAGCACTCCGCTCATTTCTTAAGTATCTAAAACTCCAGGGTGGTACCGTAGTTGAGCCGCGAGGAATCCAGTTAATTAACCAGACTACCGCACCCGTTCCCATCGTCGCTGCAAAAGAAATAGCGCGCTTTCGAAAAACAATGGCGAAGGCTACGACACCAATTGCACTCCGTGATCGTGCAGTCATTGAACTGCTCCTTGCTACTGGTATGCGTGTGAGTGAACTGTGTGCCCTCTCGCTTGATGATGTTAGCTTCAAGAAATCATGCTGCGTGGTTACGGGCCCGCGCGGTAGAGCCCGTGTACTCCCGCTCACAGCACCAGTTGTAGATATTTTAAAAGCGTATCTTCGCGCGCGTCGTGATTCTGACACGGCGCTCTTTGTGCAATTTGGTAAAAATGCACATAACGCTAAAACGCTGCGCTTGTCACCGCGGGCGGTACAGCGCCTGCTGAGGCAGCGATGTGTCACTGCTGGAGTTACCATATCCATAACACCGAAGTCGATTCGACAGTACGTCGCTACGGAGCTGCATCGCTCTGGAGAGCCTGTCTCGGTGGTTCAGGAACGCCTTGGGCACGAGCACGAAGCGAGTACAGTAGCCATGACGACGCCCGTGAGACCAGAGTCGGTTCCACGCAAGCGACGAAAGCCTGGCCGTAGAGATATATAAAATGACCTACTCATTGAGTAGGTCACGGGTTACTCCAGTTTGAAATCTTGCTGAACTTCTTCACAGGTGCCGGTCTGGTATACGGCGTGTACGCGGGCGACGTAGTCAGCCCAGTCCAGTTTGTGCTCGGCAAAGAATCCTCGCACATCTGCTTTCATCCCGGTATCAAAAACAATACGTTCACCAGCGGTAGTAACGCCCGCCGCCTTGGCCTCAGCATCGACGATGCGATACAGCGCACGGTGGAAGGCACTGACTGCTTTGCCGTACTTCTGGCCAATTTCGTTGCAGGCCATGAATAAAGCGTACGATCCCAGCTTTGTCAGTGTGTTTGGTTCAGTGTCCATGTCGTTTCTCCCTCTCAGTCCTTTGTAAGTATAGCAAGCGGACGCTGACGGAGCGATATTGACGGCGCTGCGTTTGCAGGCAGTATGTGTATGTATCGTGGGTATATAAAAAGGGCGACCCGAGGGTCGCCCTTTTTATGAATGCGCGTTTAGTTACGCCTTCTGTACGTTTACCGCAGCAGGACCCTTAGGACCTTCTTCGATTTCAAACGTTACAGTGTCGCCTTCACGGAGATCATCGAAACGTGTGTCAACGAGTGACTGAGCGTGGAAGAAAACGTCCTTGTTTCCGCCTTCTGGAGTAATAAATCCGAAACCACGATCGGTTACGCGAGCAATTTTTCCTGTCATAGGATTGTGTATGTATACTACTTAATTAATGCAACAAAACTTTCTTCGCCTGATTCCTTCTGCTTTGGACAAAATGTCTTCAAGAGGAGAACTGCTTTGCCATTGCATTAAACCATATCCAGGAAAATACACAATAGTGGTTGCTATAAAATGCTAATTGACAGGAGTTTAATTTTGTGCGATTATAGTAGCAGCTCTTGGAACTCGTGTAGGGTTTTGAAAGCTGCAGACGAAGATCATCGAGCATAGTTTTAAGTGAGTGAAGTACCCTTCCCTCGTTCAAAACTATGCACTAGGCCCCTTTTGGCCTACTCTTGATGAATGTGACGGCCATACTTGATGGCTTCTATACAGTTTTGTTTGGTATTACATTCCTGCACACACGGAAGCGCGTTTCGCTTCATTAATACGTATATATGAATCAATCAACAGAACGACCCCGTCGTGGTGGTCGCCCGAGCTTTTCACGTTCGGAAGGTAGTGCTCGTCCCCGCAGCCATGCTGGTGGTAGTAGTGCTCATCGTAGTGGCGGCGCCCGTCGCCCTCATGGCGGTAGTAGTGCTGGCCGCTCATTCTCGCACCGTCCAGCGTCAGGTGGCCGTCGTGGTCGCGTGATGCCGACATTTGACCCTTCACAGTTTATTAACACCAACCCGGTTGATACCGTAGTTGAAGAGTATGTGCCAAAGCACACCTTCGGGAGTTTCGGACTCAACCCTCGTTTGACGAAGACTATCTCTGCAATGGGTATTGATACCCCGTCACCGATTCAGGACCAGACTATCCCTCTCATCCTTGAAGGACGAGACGTGATTGGCCTAGCGCAAACAGGGACGGGAAAGACAGCCGCCTTCCTCGTACCGCTCATCCACAAGACACTTGAAGAGTATCGTCGCATGACACTCATCTTGACCCCGACTCGTGAGTTGGCGCTCCAGATTGAGCAAGAATTGCGTAAGCTCACCCCTGAGTTTAAGTTGTACTTCACCACCTGTGTGGGAGGAACCTCAATTGTTCCCCAGATTCGTGGCCTCAAGAAAAAGAATCACTTTGTGATTGGTACACCAGGGCGCATCATGGACCTCATTGACCGCGGTGTGCTCGATATCGCACGCGTTACCACCGTTGTCCTCGATGAAGCTGACCGTATGCTCGACATGGGATTCATCCACGACATGCGCAAGATTCTCGAAAATACCCCAACCGACCGAGAGACACTCTTTTTCTCAGCGACAATGAACAAAGCAGTTGAAGGACTTACGAGTGAATTCCTTAACGACCCGGTTACTGTTTCAGTAAAGAAGAAGGATGTGACTAACAGTATTATCCAGGACGTAGTGCGCTATGCTGGGCATCACAAGTACGACACACTTAAAGAACTCTTGGGAGATGAATCGTTTAAGCGCGTTATTATCTTCGGTTCAATGAAGCACAGTGTTGAAAAGCTTGCGCTCGAATTGTCGCGCGACGGTATTCCGTCTGAATCAATCCACGGCAATAAGTCACACGGCCAACGCCAGCGTGCCCTTGCTCGCTTCAAGAGCGGACAGGTACGTGTGCTCGTCGCAACCGACGTCGCAGCCCGTGGTATCCACGTTGATAACGTGTCACATGTAATCAACTACGATCTCCCTAATACCTTTGAAGATTACGTGCACCGCATCGGTCGAACTGGCCGTGCCAATGAACGTGGCAAGGCATTGACCTTTGTCCCCGAACAGCACTAGTAGGTACAAAAAAGCCCGGCGCATATGCGCCGGGCTTTTTTGCTGCGAGCACTAGTTTTTTCCGCTGCTGTAGGCGGTGATAACTGCCATCAGTCCTGCTAGATTCTTTTCCCAATCGAGTGCTGTATGCGTCGAGAGTTCAACGGTGATGGCGGGGATACCAAGGGTAGCGAGCCAGCCCTCAGCGTCACCGGTAATCGGATAGGCATCAAAGAGTGGAATGGCCTGGTAGCCGGCTGCAGTTGCATAGGTTGTAAGGAGTGCGGTCGTGCCACTACTAATCCCTCCCCCACACTCGGCGCCATAGACTGCGTTGCCTTGGCTATGCCAAAAGACAACAGCCGTCGGATTGGTACTACTGACCACGGTACGAAGGGTAGCAGCTTCTGGTTCTGAGAACGGGGCTGTTCCAGCGCTTACCGCTTCCCCGCGCCACGTACTTTCTGGTTGCCACCGACAGGCAAAGTTGCGATTGAGGTCGACACTGCGGGCATTAAAGCGGCCAGGTTCAGTTGCTGTAGTAGGGTCAATATCTGCTTCCGTAAAACGACCATTCATACCGGTAACGAGAGCTGTGCCATCGGGGTTGAGATTGGGAATAATCGTCACCGTGACTGACGGAGGAAGGAGTTCAGGATTTTCTGCTAAGTAATCGATTGCTGCATAGGCCAAGAGGACAGTGTTCCATTCGTACCCGCCATGCATGCCGCCGACGAAGAGAAGGCGTGTGTCGCCGCTACCAAATGAGTATGATTCAAGTGCTCGTCCTTCTACGGAGGTGCCGATAACTTCGTACCGCTGGTAGGGTTGAAGAGCGGGGGCGCTACTTGTTGCTTCAGGTGCGGTTGGTGCGAGTGGTGCGTCACTTGGGGTACTCCGAAATAGCGTGACGAAAAGCAGTGCCCCAATACCGATACTGATGAGTAGACCACTGATCAGTAGATGCGTTCGTGATTGCAACATTATTCAGCAAAGTTACTGAGTACCGCTTCAATGCCGGCACGATTTTTATTCCACTCAACGTTCGTGTGGTCAGTGAGGAGTACGCTGATGGCGGGGATATTTTCTTTGGCTAGCCAGTTCACCATATCACCAGTAATGGCATAGAAATCAAAGCTATCGTCAGCTTCGTAGTCGGCAGCTGCAGCGTAGGTATTCATGAGTATGCGCGTGTCGTCAGTGACACTATCGGTACAGCTTGAAGCATAGACACCGCCAGCGGCACTGTACCACACCACGGCAGCAGCCGGTCTAAACTCCGCAACATACTTTTTAATTGCAGCTGCCTCAGGTTCTGAAAATGCTGCATCTCCCCCACTCACCGTACGGCTTTGCCAGGTTCCTTCCTGCTTCCATTCACAATCAAAGTTCCGATTGAGGTCTACCTCGTTGCCGTTGAAGCGACCAGCAATCTTGGTGGCGGTATCCGCTTTGACATCATCAATGTCAAAGCGATCGGTGCTACCCGTCACGCGCTTGAGTCCGTCGGGATTGAGTACGGGAATTACCGTCACGGTCACATTGTCTGGAATGAGGTCAGGATTTGCTTCGAGGTGGTCAATGAGGGTAAAGGCCAGTAGGCTCGTGTTAACGGAATATCCACCGTGAATGCCGCCGATGAAGAGGAGTTCCGTGTCACCTTCACCAAAGTGGTACGCAACGATATCGTTGCCGTCAGCCGAAGTGCCAATCGTTTCTCGAGGCGGTCGCGCGGTCACCGTTTCGCTCGGTGGGGCAGTCTCGCTGACTGGTGGTGTTGGTGCAGCAATCGGTGTAGTGGCCTCTTCGGCAGTGTACGCACTTTTATTAGTGTTGCTGACAAAATAGTACCCACCGCCGAGTAGCAATATAAGAACCAGACCAAAGAAAATGTATTTCATATCTCTCTCATTGTACGCCTCTAGAAGTCACTTGCCTACATACCAAAAAACGAGCGGCCAGAGGCAGCTCGTTTCTGAAGTTGCGCAACCGTTCCCTACCCGAGACGGGTGAGGTAGATAGAAAGTGCAACGGTATCATTGGGAGCAATAATGATGCCTTTGTCAGACACGTAGAAGAAGGCTTCATCAATGGCAAAGCGCTGGAGGCGAATCGCGAGACTGTTTTCAATATTGGTCTGGTAGAACACCTTACCGGTTGCAGTTGTCCCACTGAAGTTGCCAACGGTGTCACGGGTGACCTGTACCGGACGGTCATGTTCGCTCGTCCAGATATTGTCGTTGGTGTATACCGCGGGAATAGCTGCGTCTGCTCCGTTCGCTAGTAGTAAAAATACGGCACTGAAAGTCGCGAGGATTGATTTCATATGGGCGAACCCTACCATATTTATATGTAAAGTCAATATACCTACGTGTAGTCGCTCCTATGAAATGACAAAGGGCGGCCACCGGCCGCCCTTTGTCATCAGCTGCGTGTTGTGCGCTCTTTCTAAATCTTGATATTCTCAGCTAAGTTTCCAATGATTGGAATGGCCATCTGCTTTTTCTGTACGACGAAGACGATGCCAATAATTGAAAGGATAGCAATACCAAGATTGATGAAGCCTACAATCTCCCAGTAGCGCCATGGCAGTACGGTCTCTTGCACGATATAGGTAATGAACCAAATTCCAACGAGTACAATACCTTGCTTCATGTGAAACTTAACAAACGGGTTCTCTTTTGCGGTCAAAAATGGAATTAAGACGAGTGGACCTAGGTAGCACAAAATACCCATTAAGAGATCGTTATCAACTCCCTCGGCGGCTGGTTTAGCTTCGGCTGGTGCTGGTGCTGGGGCTGCTGCCACTGGAGCAGCTGGTGCTGGTGTTCCTTGATTAGATTGTTCGTTATCCATATGCAATGTAAAACTATAAAAATAAATACTGCAGGAAGTGTACTATCTGTCTCTATTGTAAAGCATCCAGGGTCTGTTGGTGGCAGTTGTACACCGGTGTGCTGGCTCGTGCCGTAATTGATTATCCATCTATCTGTGGTCTTTTGCTTTGACAGGAATACTGATTGGCTATATATCTATGTATATGCAGATTATACCCACCGTGTCTGCGGTGGAGGTGGTGCTCCGCCCGTCTGGGTGTGGCAACATAGCGGGTCTGATAGTGCAAAAGTAGAGAGTCCGTTACGGGCTCATTAGAGTGGTGGTGATTCGGTCAAGGGTATCGTTAGGTACGTTTACTCCGGATCAGCACCAAAGATTCGGACTACACCAGCTTCGGTTGGAAGACCGTAGTACAAGTACAGGCAATACAGGGGGATGACCATGCCGCTTGAAGATAATAATAACAACGCCCAAGAAGAAACACCGCGCCTATTAGGGATGTTTCCCGCGGCGAATGTAACGCGTGATGTTGCTGTTGGGTGTCGCCACCCACAGCGAGACCGGGTTTTGGCACCGTTTGCCAATACGGTGCAGACCAGGCCCGGTGGCCATTTCGAAGATTGATTAAAAGCGCACTCATTGTGCGCTTTTTTAGTACCACTGTCGCTTACACACCAATGCCACTGCCCGCAACTTCTGTTATTGGTTTAACGTGCCGCAAGGTACTGTGCGCTGCAGCGCATGGTTTCCCATAGAGCAGCATCCATTCCGTCTGCAGGCTGGTGTCCTTCGTGTGACCACCGGCGAGTAGGTACCAGTGGCAGTAGTTGGCCGTTGCCAACCGGTGCCACTCATCAGCCGTCAGACTGTCCCGCGTAATAAATTCCCACCGGGAGTACGCACTCGGCGGTCGCGCCTGTATCAGTTGCATAGGCGCTTCACCAATCACCGGATAGCCGAGAAACCAACCTTCTCGAACGGTCAAGAAGCGCATCGCGGGAGTAGGTAGTGCTCTGTCGAGCATGGTAGTTCCCTTTCTTACTTTGAAGAACAAATGAAAGCGGGCTCCCTGTAGGGAGCCCGCTTACGTGTCATGCATCTTTTCGTTCACACACTAAGACTCCCGAATAGTTCGGTTAGGAAGTACGACGAGCACGAGGCTCATGGCTGTGTGACGAGAAGTCATAGGTATACCGTAGCGCATTTTAGACGGTTGTCAAAATTTGTAATAAAAAAGCACCCACAGGCGGGGTGCTTTGGTAATGGCGGGACGGGTAGCTAGGGCACCAATCGAAATGATGGCTGGTCCATGAGGCGATAATGTTCCGCCGAACAGTACTGGTCGGTATTCACGATAACTGTGAGGATGGTGGTGCGCGGTGTTGCTCCGCAGTATCGACAGTGATTATTGTGCCAGGCCACTTTACACTCATTGGTGCAGAACACGAGTCGTGTTGGATTGCCGGGGACACGAGTCGCCGGGTACCGTCCGTCATTCCGTACGAGGAGCCCTGCTCCACAGGAAGCGCATTCAGCGTTGCAAGCAGTTGGGGTTGTCGGGGGGTGTTCTTTCATTGCCTAATCTCCTTCCGGGCTGCATCTGCGGCTACTATATGGTTTATTTTGGTTGGCGTCAAAAAACCGCCAGCTCTTTTTAAGAGATGGCGGTTATGCGTCCGATTACGCAGCGGTTTGGTACCCTTTTGGGGCGGGGCCAACTAAGATGCGCCTTCCATCGTGGGTGAATTCGACCACATAGTTAGCGCCACAAAAGTCAAACGGAATCCCGGGTGCCCTGGTGGCAATTTGGGCGTCGCGCCACTCTAGGTAGCCAGCAATTATCGGGTCGCTCATGGTATAGGTTCCTTCTGGTGAACGGTCGGCCAGGATAGTGCCACACGGAAAGCAATTTTGCAATCTGGCTCAGCTGTATGCTTCCTATAGTTTCTCTATTTCTTTGAGGTCCTTGTCGGGGATGTAGAGAATGAGGAAGCCGGCGATAATACCACCGATGGCGGTGTAGATATGCTTGCCGCCAAAGAAAATAAGGTCGATTGCGTCGAGAACGTACCAAATACCGCGCCAGACAAGCACAATACCGACGATAATACCGAGGTTTTTAATAAAGTAGTTGAGCGTCAACGTTTTTTTAGTAGCCATGTAGGTTCAGTATAGCAGGTGGTATACTGCCTTTTATGAAAATCTATTCATGGAATGTTAATGGTATTCGGGCGGTAGAGAAAAAAGGCTTATTGCAACAGTTTTTAGCGTTTCACCAACCTGATGTGGTTTGTTTTCAAGAAACCAAAGCGCAGGAGGACCAGGTCGTCGAAGAATTTGCGCGATTGTACCCGGGGTACGACCAGTACTGGTTTTCGGCCGAGAAGAAGGGGTATTCTGGAACTGCCATTTTCACCAAAATACCGCCAATTGAAGCCATTTTTGGGATTCCAGAGGATATCGCAGCTTCGTATGAACTCAACGACGTCTACGGGGACACCATGAAAGAAGGTCGTGTTCTAACGCTCGAATTTGAGGAATTCTACCTTTCTACCGTCTACACGCCAAACGCCAAGGACGATTTGTCACGAATAACGATGCGCCTACACTGGGATCCGGCCTACCTCGACTTCATGAAGCGTCTCGCTGAGGATAAACCGGTTGTTTTCTGTGGCGACTTTAACGTGGCGCACCAGCCGATTGACTTAGCTCGTCCTCGAGAGAACGAGGGGAAGAAAGGATTCACCGCAGAGGAGCGGAACGGGTTTGCTGCTATGCTCGAGGCCGGCTTCCTCGACACCCTTCGCGTACTGCAGCCAACTACCCCGGAGCTCTACACCTGGTGGAGTCACTTCGGTGGTGCACGCGAGCGCAACGTCGGGTGGCGTATCGACTACATCATGATTAGTGAAAACATCCGCTCACTTTTGAAGAACGCGAAGGTCCACCCCGATGTCATGGGGAGTGATCACTGTCCTGTTTCAGTCGATCTCACACTCACCTAAGTGCAGAGTGCCCGAGCGTCCATGCGCTGACTAGAACGCACAAATGAATACCTTGAAAAACGTGTGCATCAAAAGCACACGTTTTTCAATTTTGTCAAACACTCTGCACGCGAGCTGAAAACCACGGTGCAGTTGAGCCATTAAAAGACATTTCCAAAATCGTGTGTCTCTTATAAAAGACACACAAGGACACTTCTCCACAGTTATACACACCACTTGTCCTTTACACACATTGCTCTAGGACATAGTATATACGCAGGCCCAGAGAGGGCGCGCAGATGCAACAAAAAGTAGCGACTTGTAAAAGACACTACCGAGCATCCCGTAAAGAGTACATTCCACATAGCAAACAGAGTTCAATACCTCCAACTCTCTAAAGTTCATAACATCCCACCCTACAGTAAGCGTTTGTCTTGAGCTGAAGCGAGGAGAACAGCGCAAGCTACAATCCTCGCACGCAGCTCATAACAAACAAAGTACATGCAAAAAACTAATGTACGAAGCTTACACAGAAGTAGAACAAACCAAAGAACAAATCTGATTCAAAAAACCAGATGAAAAAATAGAAGCACACAAAAGAGCCCATCAATAGGAAGTCCATCTTGGACAACCACCTGAGACTAAGTCTCGTAAAAATAACGGCTCGAAACACAAAGACCTGAGGATGATGGCAGCTAAGTTTCATTAGCCATCATCACCCTCAGGTCTTTTTCTATTTCCGAGTCATTTCTGGCGAATAACTTCAAGAAACGGGCGCATATTTTCCTCACGGTATGTCTATATACCGCTCGTAAAATATGCACCCGTTTCTTTCGTTCTTCATCCAGAACTAATCTCGGAAATTTCCTCTCTTTTCTTCGTGATGCACTCAATCTTGAGGCAAAAATGTTTTCGTGACTAATAACAAGCAGCTAATAGCTATCATTTCACTTATCCCCAAAAAAGGACGCAAAACCTAGAGTTTTGCGTCCTTTTTGCATTTTCTGCCTTTGAGCCTGATATTTTGTCCCACTTTTATGTGCCAAAATCGACCATAAAGACGGACAAATTATTCTTGAAACGGCTCTAGATAGGGCTGCTATCACTCTCATGGAGCTTTTGTCTCGCGTCGTTTACGCAGCGCTGCCTAACTTGGCCGTAACGGCTACCCGACCTTATGCGAACGGTGGATTTCCTTAATAGCAGAGGCTTCTTCCTTGGCTTGGGCTTCTTTTCCGGCGGTGCCGAGGGCTTCAAGGGCGGTATCCGAGAGTGCCATAAGTTCGAGGGTGCGTGCGGTCAGGTAGGCTTCCGTATTCTTTGTCGGCTCCTCGAGTACTTCTTCCAGTAGTGCATGGAGTACGTACCCCAGCTTTCTACCTGGCTTTTCACCTGTTATATCCATTATCTTTCCCCCATCAATCTTGAGTAGCTTTACCGAAATAGGATCACGTAACGCTTCGTCTACCATGGCCTTGTACTTGCGGAAGCGGAATGGTTGCTCGGTTGGGCGACCGGTGCCAATCCGATCACAGACGCGGAGATTAAGGAGGTTTTCAATGTTCTCCTCACCGATACGTGTAATTGTGCGACGGACGGCTGACAGGGTGATGAGATCAGGGTCAGCAAAGAACATGTGCCAGCGGACGAGGTTAATGACTGTATCTGAGAAGTCACGAGGCATTTTAAGGTGGCGGAGGATCTTGGCAGTCATTTTAGCCCCCACGACTTCGTGTCCGTAGAACGAATACTCCTTATTTTTAGCCCCACTTCGGCGAGTCGGTGGTTTCCCTATGTCATGGAGGAGGGCAGCGTAGCGCATTTCGGCTCCGTAGCCTTTGTCAGCAGCTGCTTGGAGCGTACGCAAAATGTGTTCGTAAACATCAAAGGCGTGGATGCCACCTTGTTCACACCCAATCGCATCGAGGAGTTCTGGCATCACGTATGGCAACATTCCCAACCGCTCAAGGTAGACAATCCCCTGCATTGGCGTCGCACTCATCATGATTTTGTAGAACTCCTCAGAGATACGTTCAATCGAAATACGCTCTAAAAGATGGCTATTCTTAATAATTGAAGCCATTGTGTCAGCTTCAATAGCAAAATTAAGTTCAGCTGCGAGACGTACTGCCCGCATCATTCGAAGCGCATCCTCAGCAAAACGTTCATCAGCGTTTCCAACCGTTTTGAGCCGTTTCTTCTTGATATCCCCTGCCCCGTCAAATAAATCAACCAATTGCTCACCATGTGGTCGCCACGCGATGGCGTTAATGGTGAAATCGCGACGCTTCAAGTCTTCCTCAAGCGATACGCCAAACGCTACACTGTCAGGCCGGCGTGCGTCACTATACGTTCCTTCCTGGCGGTAGGGTGTTACCTCAACTACCTTGAGCCGGGGATCTTCGGTTGTTTCGTTCTTTACACCAACCGTGCCAAAGTCATTATTACAGAACGTTTCTGGAAAGAGTGCTTCAATTTGGTCTGGAATGGCATTGGTAGTCACATCCCAGTCTTTCGGGGTCTTGCCAATGACCAGGTCACGTACACACCCGCCAACTAAATACGCCTCAAAACCAGCCTTTTCGAGCGTGTCGGTCACGAGCAGTACTTCTGTAGGAATATCACTACGGACAATCATGTTCCTTAGATTGTAGCAGAAACACGTTGCCTTTTCTCGCTAAGAGTCGTATAGTATGGCCTGTTGCCAAAAGCAGCATCACTGCACCCATAGTGAAATGGATATCATAACTGACTTCGGATCAGTCGTTCTAGGTTCGAGTCCTGGTGGGTGCACATACGAAAAAGCGGCCTCTGGGCCGCTTTTTCGTATGTGCACCCACAGCAAAGCCTGGGAGGCTTTGCGTCAGGCCTCGAAGCCCGATTGAGCTAGATTGAAAGCGAAGCGAATCAATCTAGCCAATTGGGGTACTGACCCTGTAAGGGTCGAGATCCTGGTGGCGCGAGGCGGGGTCGAGAACACTTAGTAGATTTGGAGCGGAGCGAACAAATATACTTAGTGATTCGTGACCACATACGTATGTTCGTCAGGACTCGAAGCCGTTGCCTGATATGTCGAATTCATGGTGGGTGCACCAACAGGACAGTCTCCTTCGAACTATATTGACGTAAAAATACCCTCTGGTACCTTATCGATCAGATACTCTGGTGAAAGGACGTTTCCATGGCTAGCAAAAGAAGGCTACGGTATCGATCGTGTGAATCAAAGGTAAAACATGCCGACCAAACGGCCGCAGTACAGCACCTCAGACGACTTGGTCCCCAATACCGAAGCTACAAATGCAAATTCTGCGGGAACTGGCATGTTGGTCGCCCAGATAAGCGCACGAAGCAGGCCATCAGTGCCCGCCAAAATAAAAAATAGATAATCGTTCACGGCCCTACGTCATTTGATGTGGGGCCTGTTTATATCCCCCATCCTGAACCATCATCACCATATATAATATACACACTGTATGGTACGAAATGAGGAAATATATAAGCAGGCACTCGCTTTCAGGGAACGTGGCTTTACCTACGTTGAAATTGCCAAGATTTGCGGCGTTTCTAAGGCGACGGTGAGCAATTGGTGTAGCAAAAAGAAATTCTCGAAGGTGGTCGCGAAGGATAATGCCGCACGTGCATCGCGCGAGAACACCAAGCGCCTATCACTACTAAACAAAGCCCGTGCTGCGGAGCGAAAGAATCGCTACAGCGAAGCGGTACGCTCTGCCGAGACCGAATACGCCCACTACAAGAAAGATCCCCACTTCATGGCTGGACTCATGCTCTATATCGCGCTTGGTGACCTAAAAAGCCCCGTACAGCTGCGCTTGAGTACGAGTAGAGCATCACTTCACCTTGTGTTCATTCGCTTCGTGGTGGCCTTTTTAGGGGTTGATAAAACAACGATTAAGTTTTGGCTCACCCTCTACCCTACCCACGATGAAGTACGGTCAATGAAGCATTGGAGTAAGAAGACCGGCATTTCGGTAGCTCAGTTCTATAAAACGCAGGTCATTCCTGGTAAAAGTTCAAAAGAGACGTTGCAATTTGGCGTCGGTAATACTATAATCGGCAGCACTGTTTTAAAGCACAAGCTCAATCGTTGGATTGAACTGGCAATGAAAGAGTTTTGAAAACAGCATATTTGCGGCCATGGTTAAGTGGTATAATGAGTCCTTGCCAAGGATTAGTCGGGGTTTCGATTACCCCTGGCCGCACACATACAAAAAAGCACCCTCTGGGGTGCTTTTTTGTATGTGTGCGGCCAGGAGAAAGGTGCCTGCGCACCTTTCGGGGTAATCGAAACAGGCGCAGCGATGCCGGAGGCAAGCGAGCCGGGCTCGCGAACACTTAGTAGATTTGGAGCGAAGCGAACAAATATACTTAGTGATTCGTGAGGTCGATTACAACAAGCTCCGAGCTTGTTGTGGGGTAATCGAAAGACCTTGCTTGCTATCTTTGAAGCGTTAGCGAATTAGTGACCACAGGTTTCGATTACCCGTTCCACATGGAACTCCCTAAAACACAAAACCACCCATTTCTGGGTGGTTTCATATGAAACAAGTTGTTTCCCTTCCCTACTTCACCAAACGGTGCTTTCCAGCGCCGAGGCCAAAGATTGCGAGTGCACCAACAAGGTACATGAGCTGTAGCTCAATTGCAGATCCGCCACCCATTTCGGCGAGGGTGAAAATCTGTGCTGCGTGTGCAAGTAAAATGGCAACCACCATGGTAATTGCAACGAGCAACGCTGCAATTCTTGTCTGGTAGCCAATAATGAGCATGATTGGGGCTACTATTTCACCAACATAAACTAGGTATGCTAGAAACGCTGGTAAACCGATTTCTGCAAACATACCACCGATGTATCCAACTGCTTCAGGATTCATCAATTTATACCAACCATGAAGAAAGATGAGTACACCGACGGTGACTCGTAAAAGCAACTTAGCTCGGTCCTCAGTAATGAGAGTGCTGTTATTGATTTGATCAATGATTTTCATATGAAAAATATTATGTAGATTAACTACCCTATAATCGTAACATACTCCCAATACGCATATGTACAATCACCTGTTCCTAACTAGGGTGTTTCATATGGAACCCTACGATATACTGTTGGTACAAAATCTAAAGTTTAGAGTGGCAATTGTTCCATGTGTAACGGAATAATCCGCACTTCATGTGCATAACTGTGGATAAACGAGTGGATAGGTGGATAAAGGACAGAGTGTCGAAAAGAATATGGCTAACAATATAGAGCCATACTCTCTAAAAAGACAAAAAATAGTTTCACGTGGTACTTGTTTCATATGAAACCTGCAAAAGCCCAAAATAAACAGCAAAACACTAAGATTGGCCGATTGGGCGAAGATATCGCGCTCAAGTTCTTAGAAGGTCAGGGTTATACGCTGATAGAGCAAAACTTCCGTAAACCATTTGCCGAGATTGATATTATTTGCCACAAAGATAAAGTTGTTCATTTTGTGGAGGTAAAAACCGTTTCATATGAAACAACAGCAGATCTGCATTGGGCTGTTTCATATGGAACCTGGAAGCCTGAAGATCAGGTGCACCGCTATAAGCTGCGTCAGATAGGTAAAGGTGTACAAGCCTGGTTAGCTGAGAAACATTTCGCGGGGAACTTCCAGATTGATGTAGCAGCGGTAAGAGTTGTACCACGTGAAACATACGCGACAGTGAAACTGATTGAGAATGTGATGGTTGAGTAGTTTCATATGGAGCGAGGGGTGGGGAATCGGTCACGGATTACTAAGTAAAATTTTTGCAAGCTCAAATTTTACTAAGTATCCTCGACCCCGACTCATCTGTCGCAAAGCGACAAGACTCCGTCTTTCGATTCCTTGACGCGAGCAAAGCAGTTTGCTCGCTCTCCCCGACAAATATAAAAAGCCGCCCAATGGCGGCTTTTTATATTTGTCGGGGAGCAGGGAATCGAACCCTGACCATCCGGTCCCAAACCGGATACACTACCACTATGCTACACCCCGATGAAATGAGGGTCGTGGAGAAGCGATGAGTAACAGATTGCGTGGCTCAAAATCAAAGTTTACTTTTATTTTGAGCCACGCAATCTGTTACGACAAGCGAAGCTTGTGCTGCTCTATGACCGAATGAAGACAGGGGGTATGCTTTGCATACAACCCGTCCACTTTTGAATGAAGAGGAGGTGCAAGCTCTGCTTACATTCCCCGAAGGTTAATTAAGCTTTGCTTACATTCCCTGCTTCCTACTGAACTGGTACTAGCTCTGCTGCTGACCATTTCGCGCGTCATCATACCATACATACAACAAAATGCGAGCATTATTTCAACTAACTCTGCTACAATGATAACACTATGATCATCCACTACTTCAAAACGCTCAAAGACTCGGAACTTAAGCAATTAGCTGAGCCAAGGGTGGGGGCGTGGACGCACGTGGTGGCGCCAAATAAGGCTGAATTGGCTACATTGGTAGATACGTACGGCCTCGATGCAGCAATTCTCGAAGACTCTCAAGATTTCTTTGAGGTACCTCGCATGGAACAGTCGGGGAGTGCGACCTACTTCTTTACCCGATACCCGTACGACGAAAAAGATGAAGATAGTGATACCGCGCCTATCCTATTTATTATGGGGGATACAATGTTGGTCACCGTGGCGCCACGAGAAGTGCCGCAATTTGATGGCTTCTTTAGTGGTAAGATTAACTGCAATACGACTCAAAAAACCAAGCTTTTGATTCAGTTAATCGGTTCTATCATGAAGTCCTACGAAGCGGAGCTGGTAATGCTTCGTCGCGCGGTACACCGGGATCGAACCAAGTTGCGTCGGATCGGTGCCCGAGAGATTCAGCGCCTGGTGAACCACGAGCACGCGCTTAACAACATGATTACCGCATTGATGCCAACCAATATGTGGCTCAGCCAAGTCACGAAAGGGAACTACATTCAGCTGTATGCTGAAGACGTGGCTCTCATGGAGGATTTGTTGATTGGAAGTGGACAACTCATTGACTCAGCTCGATCGGTCTTGAAGACGATTCAAAACGTGCGCTCGGCTTCGGAAGCAATTATGACGAGTACCCTGAACACCACCATTAAAACCCTCACCATTGTGACGATTCTCTTAACGATTCCAAATGTTGTATCCTCGCTCTTTGGTATGAATGTGCCGCTCCCAATGCAAGAGTCACCATACGCCCTCTTCATGATTGTGGCGCTCATTGGGGCGTTGGTCGGCTTTGCTATTTATATGTTTCGTCGTAATGATTGGCTCTAATCAAAGGCTTTATGAAACAACAGGTTATTTTTATTCACGGCGGGCATGCGTCAGATTCTCATGAAGAATACCTGCAAACCCTACGCACAACACCATTACGAGACGTTTTTACTGAACCAAAGCTGAAGTGGAGTCAAAATCTACGCAATTTACTAGGTGAAGCATTTGAAGTTGCAATGCCAATTATGCCTAATAAGTATCATGCAGACTATGAAATTTGGAAAATTTGGTTTTTGCGCTACCTAGAAGCCTGTAACGACGGGGTCATTTTAGTTGGGCATTCACTCGGGGGCATCTTCCTGGCGAAGTTCTTGTGTGAAAATAAATCCCCGCGGACTATTGCAGGACTCCATTTAGTTGCAGCAGTTGCTTCATATGAGGGTCGTCGGGTGTCAGGGTTGACGAGCTTTTCGTTTAATAATGTCGATTTATCGAATGTTTCTGGTCAGGTGTCAAATATTCATCTGTACCATTCGACTGACGACACAGTAGTGCCCTATGAACATGTTCTGGCCTTTCAGGCAGCGTGGCCAAAGGCTAAATTACATACATTTACTGACCGGGGGCATTTTTTGCAAGAAGACTTCCCTGAATTGGTCAGTTTTATTAAAGAATTGAGCTAATTACGCCTTTTCAACTTTGAGCGATTTACGAAATCGCTCAAATAGCTTATTACCAGTGTTTTTAGGGTGTAAAGCAGTTACCCCCGTGAAAGAAACTGCTCTTTCGTCCGTCTTTAAGTATAATGGTTCTTACATGGCAGACCGACCTACGACACAGCCAAATACTGAGAGCCACGAAGCCCGTTTTTTGACAGCCTTCGATGAGTACGGTGATGCCCTCTTTCGGCATGCGTTTTTACGCATAAGTGACCGAGAGCGCGCCGTAGATATTGTCCACGATACCTTTACCAAGGTGTGGACGTACATCCGCCAAGGGTACGAGATCGAGAACTTTCGACCATTTTTATACAAAGTGCTCAATAATTTAATTATTGACGAATACCGAAAGATCAAAGAATCATCACTCGACGCCATCTTGGAGGGGGAGGGAGTAGACGAAGGAGCATTCACCGAGCTTTCTGAGAGCACGGTAGAGTCGCTCGCCGCCACCATTGACGGCAAGCAAGCCTTCACCGTGTTGGCGGGGTTGCCTGATGTGTACCGTGAGGTACTGGTGCTCCGCTTTGTCGATGGCTTAGGGCCAAAAGAAATAGCCAACCTAATTGAGGAGTCGGAAAACGTTGTATCGGTACGACTCCATCGGGGACTTAAACTCTTACGGCAAACAATCGAAGGAAAAGAAGCAGCTATCGAAACCGCCCGGATCAAAAAACAAACATAACCATGAAACGCTTTAGCGAACAACTTAAGAAACAATCAGAGAGCATCCGCTTAACGTCTAGTGAGCGGGATGATCTTCGTGCGCGTCTTACTGCGTATGTGGAATACCATCCGCTTCCAGTGAGCATGCGACCGGTTGCGAAGAAGCCCGCTATAGCTTCACCGCTAACCTCACAACCGTTTATTGCTATTCCGATTAATTGGTTCTATGTTCGTGGTGCTGCGACTGCGTTTTCACTCATGATGATGGTGGCTGTTCCGGTGATGGCTGAGTACACCACACCTGGGGATGTGCTCTACCCAGTGAAGGTGCGTTTTAATGAAGAAGTGCGTAGTGGTTTGACACTCAACCCGTACGAAAAAATTGAATGGGAGACTGAACGTCTTGAGCGACGTATCTCAGAGGCTCGCTTACTTGCCAGTGAAGGGCGTTTGACCGGTGAGCTTGAAGCAGTCGTTGCTTCAGCCGTGAAGGAGCACTCAGACAATGCCAAGGCTCAGATTGCAGCACTGCGTGTTACCGATAAAGACGATGCGGCTATTGCTGAGATCGCGTTCGCAACTGCGCTCAGTGTGCAGTCTGAAGTGCTCGATAAAGCTATGGCTAAAAAGCACGGAGAGGCAGGAATGGCGCTCGATGGTTCAACCGAGGCGCGTGAAGGATCGGTGCTGGCTTCAGTAGTGGCAGAAGAAACAAGCGAAGCCACTGCTTCCCAGGCAGCCACTACGCCGTCGTACCCTAAGCTTATGGCGCGAGTTGAGATTGATACAACTGCAGCGTTTGAACTTTTCACCAGTGTGAAGAATCAGGCGTCACCTGAAGAGGTGGTCGACATTGAGCGACGTCTCGAAGACATCAAGCGAAAGGTTACTTTGGCTGTTGCATCACAGAATCCTGTTGCTGCTCCCGAAGCCTCAGTAGAAGAGGAGGTGCCTGTAGAAATGGCGGCAAAGATGGTCACTGGCGATGATGCCAGCATGATGATGACCAGCCTTGCGGAGACAGACGTTGCTGAAATCACAGATGCTGCAACTACAACTGACATTGCTCCTGACGCTGCTGCTGAGGTGGTAGCTGACGAAGCGCCGGTCGTTGAACCTGTTGTGCTCACTGAAGCTGAAGCGGTCGAGGTGCTGCGCGGCGTAATGGCAGACCTTCGCAAATTGATTTCCTTTATGACTGATATCGATGTGCGTCAGGCAGTATCAGTAGATGAACTGGTGCCAATTACCCTCACCCCTGAAGAACACCAGTCACAGGTGCTGACTGATCTTGAAACAATTAAAGCGTTTACCGCCACGTACGGTGGTACACCGCTCACCGGCCCTGGCGCAGAAAAAATTAACGCTGGCATTACTGAGGTTATGCGTCTGCAAGTTGAGGTAGAGACTGCCCTTGGTACTCAAGGGATTGCTCTAGCAGAGGGAAATGCCCGAGCAGCCATCATTTTAATTGGTGACCTTGAATCGATGATACGAACGACCGGTGCGGCTGCTGTCCCAGATTCACCCGAAGTAGATACCGTTGAATAATTGGATGCATAAAAAAAGCCCCGGCAACGCAAGTTGCTGGGGCTTTACGGTATGACCTTTAGAAGAAGTTCAGGCTGCTTGCGCCGCTGGACCGGCCCACATTCGTGGCGGGATCCCGGGGAATCATCCGCACTGGTGCGGTGTTGATGAGCCGGTTTCGGAATTTACTCCAGTCCCTGGTTTCAAGCGGTGCGATACGGATTTTCGTCGAAAAGACCTGCAAAATTATGTCTTCAAACTGATCCCTGGTAACGGTGCACGTTTCCATGCCGTAACGCACATTGTCGCGCGCATTGAGCGTCACGGTCACTGTGCCGTCCCTGTCCATACGCCACTGTGTCGGTCTGACCGTCAGGGGTGACGTTTCACTGAGCTTGGCGGCCAGCATGTGGAGGCAGAGGCTGCCGTCCGGGGTGCTGCGTAGTTCAGACGGAATGGTATTGGTGGCAATATGCTGCATGATTTGCAGCATGATGCGTTCGTTACTTTTTTTCATGGGGTCCCTCGATTCAAAGTGCTACTGCTTGCCTCAGCCGGTAACCGTCTATCAGTTAGTGGTGGCAAGTTTTGCCATACTACAAAGTATTGCTATGTTAGTCAAACGAGGAATAAAAATTGACAACCTGACTCAATTTCAGGTACTTTATAGGTATGTTGAAGCATCGAGCAAATTTCTATTTTTGGTTTTATGGACCGCGACTGGCTCGGGTGTATTGTTGATTGTGTACGCATAGAAACAAACGACCGCGAGCTAGAGCTCGCGGTCGTTTTATTACATATCGAGGTATGGTGCTGAAGGGCTCGGCGTACTACCTCGGTCTGCAATAAGGCAGCCGAAATTGACGATGAAAGGATCGTACATGTTCGTAAAAGTTCCTGGAGTGAAGCTCAAGCATGCGCCAGCGGCAGCGGCTTCAAAGCCGACGACTGAAACTGCGATGACGATGGGGGTTGATCCAACCACCTTTGTTGAGTCAGTGACAGTGCAGCCAAGAGAGGCTGTGCGCATCGGTATCACCGATGAGACGCGGGTTGATCTGTAACCTGCACCCCAACACGACAAAGCGCGACGATTCGTCGCGCTTTTATTCTGTCTCCGGCACTAGTTCTTGTTGGAGCAGGAGGAGGAGAATAGGGGTCATGTGCTGTTTAAAGATAGCAGCTCGGGCTGGAAGGTCTCCGGAAAGCCCTAGCGCAAAGCTTTGCGTGGTTTCTTCCTCGTAGGTACGCGCAATGTACGAAAGTGTGAGCGCTCGGAGGCTACCGTACCCGTCGCGTTCATCGTCACCACGGGTGGAGATTATGCCAATAACGGTGTTGTCAGTAGTGAGAATGGGTCCGCCGGAAGATCCTTGTTCACCTACGTCACTGCCACCGATAGACATAACATCTGCGAGATTGGAACCAAACGTCATGAGGTCAGTGATGGTCGTCGGTGCAAGTTTGGGAATGAGGTCGGCAGTCCCGTCACCAGCTGCAAACGCTGTCTCTGCTGGGTACCCTGCGACATTGATAGGGAGGCCGCGCGTGCGCGGTGAAATACTACCGGTGTAGAGAGGGAGGCTCGCAAATGCGCGGGGGAGGGGTTTGTTCCCAATGCCTTCAGTGACATAGAGGAGGGCGTAGTCACGCTCACCAGTACCGCGGGGAGCCGCTTGTGTAATACTCGCAGCATTTTTGAGAATCCAGGCCGGAGAGATATAGAGGAGAGCCACCTCAAACGTCGGCTCGGCCGGGTTACCGGTCCTGATGATACAGTTGGTTTCACCACTAATCTCTTCAAGGAGCAGGTACTGGGCCACGTGGGCATTAGTCAAAATAATCCCGTCACTATCAATAAAGAAACCGCTTCCCGTGGTAGCTCTCGTTTCTCCGTCTCTCGTGTACGTACAGAAAATGTTCACCAGTGCCTCAAGCGGATTTTCGGCATAGACGTTCGTATTGAGGGCACTCAACGCATTGGCTACCTGCGTCGGGGAGTACTCAAGAACAACTTTTGGAATATCCGCGTATTCACTTTGGATGCGCGTTAAGGCAGCTGCTTCAGTTGCCGCACCTTCGTGGTGCATCGAGGGTGGGGTAGGTGGAAAGAGTGCTACAAGCGAGTCTGCGAGCGCAGTGGTAAGCGCGAGGTACCCACTCAAGATTGCAACAAGAACACTGGTCAATACTGACATAGTAGTAGCAGTATACCAGAGGAGTGGAATTTTAAGCCGGGTATGGTAGAATCGTTC
>JACCDY010476783.1_pt1 | contig 25708 bp, 25 predicted proteins | sample 7446391 | NCBI WGS metagenome assembly JACCDY01 (sample SAMN15323451, study PRJNA562643) | freshwater metagenome | isolation source: river surface water | place: USA:Blue River Watershed | collected 2017-08-18 | reverse complement strand
GTAATAATAGTTGAATCTTTAATATTTTTAGTATAAATATTTAAAAGTTATATAACTTTTTAGAAATGGGAGGGAGAGAAATACAAAAATAAAGTTTATAAAATAAAAAATAATTTATACAATATATATTTAAGTAAAATAAATGGAATTAAAAATTAGTTTAATATATGCCAATTATTACATGTTTTGTTACTCCAAACAGTTTTATTACTAAGAACATTATTTTTATTGGTATGATCAAATTTCAATGTATAATCTCCTTTAGCATTAGTATTAATACTATTACAATCAGATTCAGTTATAAAATCAACACATTCCATATTAGATTTTCTACATGAACCTAAAATATTATGATTGTTATTACAATATTTATTATTCCAATTATTAACATTATCAAATAATAGTTTATTATTATGATCCAATTCATATAATTCAATATTACATTTTTCATTTTTTAATGGTGTATATTTATAAGTAAAATTGCCATCATTAAATTCTTTTTGTACTAAACAACAATTATTATTAGTTAAAAAAGTGTCAGTAATATTATTATTTGAAAAATCATAATTTGCAATATTAATTAATTTGATTCTATTATCAAAAATATTATCACAAAGAGTTTTATTTTTTAATTGAATATTTTGATTAAATGTCATATTATTATTATATGATATAGGAACATCTAAATTTAAATTTAAATTAAAATAAGTGAAATTTTCTTTATATAAAAAAATAAAAAAAAAGAGAATAATAATTAAATAATATAAAATCATTAAAATATAATAGATAATATTTTTATATAAAAGAACATTAATTATAATATTTATGGAAGTTACAGATTTTTGCAATAAAATTAAATTCTGTTTGCCTACTGGTAAATTTAAGATAGTAGGTGAAGTTAATCAACCCAAATTATCTCATGGACATTTATATTTTAATTTAAAAGATGTGCAATCAAATATCAAGTGTATATTATGGAAAACAAAATTAGAAAAAACAAGTATACAAATAAACGATGGTGATAAAATAGTAATAGAAGTTAAAATAGATTTTTATAGTTTAACAGGTTCAGTAAATTTTATAGTAGAAAATATAATTGAAAATAAAGGAATTGGAAATTTACAACAAAAATATGAAAATATAAAACAAGAATTTAAAGAAAAAGGATATTTTGATGAAAAAAATAAATTAAGTTTACCATCAATAATAAAAAATATCGTAATAATTACAAGTGAAAATGGTGCAGCAATAAAAGATTTTTTATTTAATTTAGAAAATAATAACTCAAAAATAAAATATGAAATAATAGATGTACCTGTTCAAGGTTACGATTGTCATAAAATAATAGGAACAAAATTAAAAGAAATTTATGAAGATAAAATAACATTTGAAAATAAGATAGATGCTATAATAATAACAAGAGGAGGAGGTAGTTTTCAAGATTTATTTGGTTTTTCAGAGCCAGAATTAATTGAATCCGTTTATAAATATAAAAAATACCCAATTATTAGTGCAATAGGTCATCAAGTAGATAATCCAATATTAGATTTAGTTGCAGATATAACATGTCCAACCCCATCGTTAGCATCACAATATTTAATTGATCATAATATGAATTTTATAAATGATTTAGAAGAAAAGAAAAATAATATTAAAACAATATTATTAAGTGAAGTAATTAATGAACAAAAGAGAATAACCGAAATAAAAAGTAAAATAAAACACATAATAAGTAATTTATCAGGAACAGTATATGTATTAAAAAACCAATTAGAAAAAGAATTGTATAAAGAAAAAGAAGAATTATCACTAATAAAAAATAAAATAACATTAAATTTAAAAGGTATTCATATATTTAAAGATAATGTAGAATTATTAAATCCAACAGAAATAACAATTGGAGATAATTTATATTTACAATGGAATGATAAAAGATATAAAATAAGTATTTTGGATTAATTTTGAAATAAATCATTAGAAATTTTATTAATAAAAGAATTTAGTGTTTGATAAATTTGTATTTTTTTATCTAAATCTTTAGTAGAATAAAATTCTTCTAATAATGAATCAATATTACATTTTTTTTTAGATACTTTAATAATATTATCAAGTGAATTAATTTTATTAGTTACAAGTTCTTCTTCATCATTAATTTTTAACTTTAATTGTGATATTAAATCTATTTTAGTATTCCAATTATTACATTTTTCAATTTCATCATATATTTTATTAATTTCTTCCATTATAAATTAATGTAATATATTTTTATATAGTTTCTAATATAAAAACCATTCAGTATTTTGATAAATTTTAGGTTGGCTTAATAAATTTGGTTCATGTAAAATAATATTTTCGTTTATAATTGTAGGATTGTAATATTTATAATCGTTTATTCCTTGAGTTATTTGTGCAATTGATTCATCATCGTTCATTTTACCATAACCACAACATAAAGAAGTAAAAATTATATCAATATTATTTAAATCTTCTTTTTTATTTATTATTATATTATATAATACAGCCATTGTAGCATAATATGCATTTTTAGTAGTTGATACATCTTGGGGTAATAACATTGTAGGTGCTACAACTAATGAATGGTTGGATGTATCAATAATAATAGAACTACCAATTGGTAAATAGTATCTACCTAATAAATTTTTATTATTTAAATTTTTAACAATATTTTTAACACGTGGTTCAATATTTGGAAAAATTATACGACTTAATGCGAGATCAATACCACCATCCATAAAACATAAACTATTCGCAGGAGAAACATAATATGTTTTTTTATTTGGTACATAATCTTCTATTTTCATTGTTTTGGCATTATAACCATATTTTTTAATTTTTTCTGTAAAACTATCATTAAGACTTATAAAAAGTATTGGCATATAATATAAATAATTTGTATTTTTAAATCTAAATAAAAATTGAATTTTAATTTAAATAAAAGCAAGGGTTAAATAGTATGGAATCATTTGAAAATATGTTAGATGAATTATATGATAATTTGGATCAAAATAATGATGTTGTATCAGTTGTATTACCAGAACCTCAATTAATTAAAAATGGAAATAATATAATATGGAAAAACGTGAAAGAATATTTAAAAATAGTTAATAGACCGCCTGAACATTTTACTAATTATTTAAATAAAAGTTGCAATTGTCAAGTTAATTGGATAACTGAATCTAAATCAGATGGTTTAATTTTTAATCAAAAGAAAATTAGAATTGCACATATTATTGATTTTATGAAATCATATTTAAAAGAATATGTAATTTGTAAAAGTTGTAAAAGTTATAAAACATATATTGTTAAAGATCAAACTATAAGAAAATATAATTTTATTTGTTCTAATTGTAAAAATGAATATTATGTTTAATTTATTATAATAATTTAATTTATTATTATAAGAATTAATTTATATTTCTATATGTTTAGCGCCTTTACTTAAATTGTCATCAGCCCAAAGTGGTTGTAAGTTTTTATAATGAAAACATTTTTTTTGTTCTTCTTCATTTAATAAGTTAAATGAAGCACATGGTTTAATATGGTCAATGTGCCACTCACCGTGATTATCCCATGACATACCAACTTTAAATTTAGCTTCTAGGTATCCTCTTAAAAAAGGTATAGTACATCCAACTAGTTCCATAGTTTTATCTGATTTGATGGCTTTTTGATTTTTTAATGCAGTTCCTAAACGAGATCTAAGTGTTTTTAATAATTTAAAAGCTGGATCAACTTTTTTTCTTTCTTTTTCATATTTTACAATTGTTGCAGAAATTTTTTCTCTATTATCTTTTCTATATTTTTTTAAACAGTGTATACAATCGTTACGCAATTTGTCCCAGTGTTTTTCACTTGTATTATAATTAGTTAATGGTTGCCATTTTTTACAATTGCAACATTTTTTTCCAATAATCCCATCAATGGCTTCATGTGTTATCCGCTTAATTGATGGTTGACCTTTAACTTTATTAATTATATTATTTTCTTCTTTAATATCAGTCCAATCAGAAGCTTTCGATGAATAAATTTCTTTTTCTAATTTAATTTCATAACCACCAGTTGTTTTTAGTTGACCTTTAATAACTTTATTTATATTTGAAGTAAATAAATTTAATTTTTTAGATAAATCTAATTGTGAATCAAATTTCTGCCATTGATCATTGGTGTTAGCTTTTCTAGCATATACAACATCAATTTCTTTATTGTCTAATTTTTTTTCATTATAATTTTTATTATATAATGATACAGTTTCTTTATTTTTTTCTCTCCATAAACGTGATGTTTCCCTACAGTCAAAACAAGTTTTATGTTGTTTTCCTTTGGCATCAATAAATAAATTTTGTTCTTTGGTTTTGTTGCATTTTCCACATTTAATCATATAATATAATATAATTATCTCTTTAAGTATATATAATTATTTAAAAGAAATTGTTTTTCATTTGTTAAAATATTTTACTACATCATGATGTATATTTTAAATAAAAAAATATTTTATAAAATTTGTTATGTAATAATATCACAAATTACATACCTCCTCTAAGTCGCAACACAAGATGCAATGTTGACTCTTTTTGTATGTTATAATCTTGAAGACTTCTACCATCTTCAAGTTGTTTTCCAGCAAAGATGAGTCGTTGTTGATCTGGTGGGATACCTTCTTTATCTTGAATTTTTTGTTTAACGTTTTCAATCATATCAGTAGGTTCTACTTCTAATGTAATGGTTTTTCCGGTTAATGTCTTTACAAAAATCTGCATGTATTATAATCAGTTGTTTTCAAACATTTCATATTTCAATTTTTTTAAATAAGTTAAATATCTAATGGAATAAGAGAATTAATAATATTTTCTGTATTATTAAGATTATTAATAATATCTTTATATTTTCTCTTATATTTAAGGTATTTTTTGGTCATAGTTTTAAGTTGATTTTTAAGTAGCATAATTTCATTTTTAGGATCATAACAATTTAATGTAAGATTAATAGGGGATGTAATATGTTTAGCAAGAATACCACAATTTAAGTTAGTTTTAATATTTAAATAATCTCTAATTTTAAGATTAATTCGTTGATTATGAATAATAATTTTAGGATTTTTAATTGAATGATTAATTAATAGTTTATAATAATTATCTTTAAAATCTTGTTCAGAAATATTATATAAATAATAAATTAATTTACCTAAATTTATAATATCATCAGAAGATAGTGATATAGGGACGGTAAAAAGATCATTAATTTTATAATCAAACATAGAAATCCAATCAATATATTCTTGTTCATAATTAAAATAATTAAACATTTCAAATGGATTAATAATAATAGATTTAATACGGTTATCATAATTATCAGTAAATATAATTTTGTTTAATTTATCTTGATAATAAACAGATTTATTTTTAATTAATATATTAAGATACTTATATTTTTTAATAATATTTGACCATGTAATAGAATTAGCAATATCAATTAATATAAAATTATTTCTAAAATTATTTTGTATTTTTTCAATAGATAACATATTAGATAATAAAGTTACTGTTAATGATTTTTCAAAAAAGAATATTTTAATAAAATTTTTATACAAATTATCATAAAAAAATTTTGGATTATATATATATTCGTCTGATGAATTTAATAATTGATAAAATAGTTTTAAAATATTAAAATATAATAGTTTTACTTTAGAAGGTATTATATTATTAAGTTCATTAAGTAAATAAAATTTATTAGAATCATGATTTTGTTTATTAATAAAAATTAAATTTTTATAATTAACTAGAGAAATATATAAAATATTATCAAATACAAAATCAATTTCAAATTTATTAAATTTAATAGGGAAATTATAATTTATAAAAAGAGTTTTTAGAATTGTTAAAACTTTTGGAGTATCAGTATATTTATTAACTATAAATTTAAAAAAAGTTTGATCATAATTATTTGATTCTAAAAGTTGCATTTCAATTTCTTCAGTTTTATTTAATAAAAAATACATATGACTTTTAATTGGTTTAATAAAAAAGAAAGAAAAAATATCAGTATGATGTTTTAAATCTATATTATTATCAATTTTAGATAAAACTGATGAATATAAAATTTTATTATTAAATAATAATAAAAAAATATTTTGCAATGATAAACTAATATTAGGTATATAATGAAACCATTGATATTTAAAAAAATTAATTTCAATATTATTAACAATTAAATTAGGATTATTAACTTTATCAATATTAAAGAGTAAATATTTATTATCATTAATTTTAATAAAATAATTTTTATTAATTTCAATATCACTAATATTATCAATTTTATTATTTTTTTGTAATGTAATATGTTGTAAAATATCATAATCATTACTTAAAAAAATACTATATTTTATATTTTTAATAATATTAGCAATACTAATAATTTTTTTAATAATATTGTGTTTTGTTTGATATTCTTTAATAGTTTTATTTGTATATGTAGGAAAATCATAAATTAAAAAAATACTAGCATTAATAAGTAAATTTAAAAATTCCCATAAATGTTTTAAATAAACATCAAAATCAGTAAAGTTATTTTGTATAGATATAGTATTATATTCAGTAATAATTATTTTCCATATTTGTGAATTATAATTATTAATATTAGAATAATTAATAAATGTATAATTATATTTATTTTTAATAGCATTATTTAATTCAGAAAAAAAATCATCTTTAGATGAAAAATTAGATATAGTCATAATATTAAAAAAATAATATGTAATTAGAATATCATTAATAAAAAATATTTTAAGTGGTAAAAAAAGATTAAAATATTGAATACCATTAATATTATTAAAACAAATAATTTTAATAAATTTAATATCTATCATATTTTCATATAATGATAAAATAAAATGATCACTGAATTTATCTAGTTTAAAAGTCATAACGACAATTTTATTATCTTCAATAATAGGTAGTTTAATAATCATATTATAATATATAAAGATCTTTATTTATATGTTTTTAGCAATATATTTATAAATAATATTTTTATATTCATTAAAATTTTCTTTCCATAATTTACATGCATCAACATTTGCAGGAGATTCAAAATTTGGTGAATTTAATATAGATATTATACTCATTATTATAGAATCAACACTATGTGATGGATTCCACCGTTCATTAATTGATTCATAACCAAATATATCAGTGCCTTCATGTAAAATTGAAATACATACTTTACCATCAGGATAAATATTTGGATGAAATAAATCATTAGAAAATTTAAAAATAGGTGCTTTATTCGGATAATCTCTAGGGAATTCCATCGTACATTTAATAATAGCTCCTTCAAAAATAGTATCAGTTGGACCAATAATAAGAATATTCCATTTTAAAAAATTATATTTATTTGGGTCAACACTATAATAATAGTTAGGTTCTTTTAATATTTGATTATATTCAGATTGTAATCTTTTAATAGCTGACATAAAAATATGATTTACTAATAATATATTAAAAAATCAAATTTTTTATTTTTTTAGATATAATATAGAATTATCGTATACTATATTGTTCATAATATTTAATCCAACCTCTTCATTAAATTCAATAGGTTCAGTAATAAAATATTTATTTGCTTCTTTATCTTCTAGTTGATAATATTTTTTATTTTCTTGTAATAAATTTTGTATATCACATAAATTAAATCTAGCACTTTGACCAATTTTATTACCACAACATTCATATTCTGGTACAAGTACGGGCGATGGAATAAGTTTATTAAGTGAAAAATTATTTTTAATTTTTTTTACAAGTTTTTTAATTTGTAAATTATATGTATTTTTTTTACTATTAATAAATTTTTTAGTTTTATCTTTAATTGGAATAATTAAATTTTTAATAGTATTTTCATTAATATTTTTATCAGCATATGAAACTATATCATTAATAGTATTTTCATTAATATTTTTATCAGCATATGAAACTATATCATTAATAGTATTTTCATTAATATTTTTATCAGCATATGAAACTATATCATTAATAAATTTTTTGTATCCAATATTTTTAAATGTTTCTAAAGCCCCATCATTAGTTAAACTTAGTGGTACAACAATAATAATTTTACTCAGTGTATTATAATTTTGATGTATTAAATGTAAATCTAAACCAACATTTAAATTATTATAACTAAATTTACTAAGTTTCCATCTAACTGATATTAAGTTATAATTAATATTATCAATTTCAATAGTATGTTCTAATGGATTAATAATATCTTGAAAAACTGAAATTTCATTATTAACAATATTATTATAGTTAGAGCCGTAATCATATGTAAAATCAACATCACAATTTGGTAATGAAGTTAATTCAATACGTTCATCAGTAGTATAAAGATCATTAGAAACAAAAAGAGAAGCTTTAGAATTTAAATATTTAAAATTGTGATCAGTCATATTTTCAGAACGTTGAATAATAATAAATATTAATGCCATGAAAATAATAAATAATAAAATAATTTCAAACATATAAATTAAATTAGAAAATAAAGTTTATATTTTTTATTCAAAAAAGTTATAAGTATTAACTTTATCAAAACTTGTATTATTAGAAGATAATAAAATGAAATATGTATTTTGTATTGTTTTATTTTTTAATAATTTAAAATTATGATCAATATAAGTAAAATTTTCTTTTGAAATAATACGCAATCCTCTAAAAAAGGGTGACATTTTAATTAAATTAATTACTTCAAATTCACCATAATCAATTTTATTATTACAATTTATAATTTTTTGACCTTCTTTATCCCAAACTGGAATAGTTAAAAAAAAAGTCAATTGTTTATTATTTTCTGATGCAACATGTAAATGATATGATATTTTTTTAAATCCAAGTTCAATAATATTTTTTTGGTATGGTGGATTAAATGTATGCGTACCTTCAATAAATGTTTTATTAAAAAAATTTCCATTAGAACCAAAATATTGTTCAATATCATGATAAATAGAACAATAATTATTTAGTGTACAATTAATAGCTGATGCAAAACATTCAAAAGTGAGATCATAATCAATTTCTAATTTTTTAATAACACATGGTAAAATACCTAATTGATGATTATTAGAACTTAATAATTGATATCTAAATATAATTGACCAAATATATTCATCAATAAGATTAATATTACCTGTATATTTATTTTTTAATTTAGTATAAACATCTATTGGTATTAAAATGTTATTAATAATATTTTCTAATTTTTCATTATTAATTCCAAAATTAACACTAATTAAAAATTTATAAAAAGGAATATTAATATTATTTCTAGTTTGAATTAATTCTTTTTTAGAAATTTTATAATTTGATCTTTGATTAATATAGAAAATACTTTTTTTATAATTTTCTAATATATCAACTTGTTTATGAAAATAATCAATAAATTCATTTAAAATAATATCAATAATTTCTTCATACTTTTTATTATCATTATTATATTTACAAAAATCCAGTAATGTTATTTTTAATATAGTAACATCAGTATAATTTGATGGAATAAAAACATCAACAAAATTATTATTATAGTTTTTATCATCAAAAATTAAATCATAATTAGTTTTAGTTAAATTACTAAATGAGTATAAATTAAACATCCATGATGATAATAAATTAGTAAGTGTTCTTTGATATGATTTTTTAACACTAAAAATATCTTTACCTAAATATTTAGTACATACAAAAATAAAATTGTTTAAAATGTTACAGTAAATTTTTCCTCTATATAATTCTAAAATAGGATCAACATTTTTTTTATTTATAATTTTTAAACTCATATTAATAATTATAATAGTTTACCCTTTAAGTTTTATATTACTATAACCAATTTTATTAAAGTATTCTTTTAAATAGTCTTTTTGATTACCTTGAATATGAATAATTAATCCATTATTTCCATTTTCATCAATTGATTCTTTTACAGACCCATTACAACCTTTTGCTCTTTTTATTTTTTTTAAATGTTCATGTAATTCTTCTTTTGTTAAATTTAAACCAGAAATATATGTATCAGACTTTCTACCTCTATCTTCCATCCAAATTTCTACGTCTTTCTCTAATTTAGGAATATATGTATTTTTCTCTTCAAAATTATCAAATGGATTCATACTCATATTATATAATGGTAAATTCTTTTTAAATCATTTTAATTAATTTAAAAGAGGTGAATAAAATAAAAAATTATTAAATATTATAAACTATAGGATTATTAAATATTATAAACTATTATAAACTATAGGATTTTTAATTTCATGAAATAAAGAGTTATATAAACATTGAAAAGAAATACGCGTTTCAGTAAAATCAATTTTTTGCAATTTTTCTTTATTAAATATTCTAATTGTTGATAATGTATTATCTTTTTTTTTTTCAATTTTAACAAATTCTTTATTTTTTAAAACAGAATTTGATGCATAATAAACATTTCTAATAATAATATCTTTTTTCTTTCTATCAACACCATATATGACAACAAATAAGTTTAATCCATTTGAAATATTTTTAATAAATTCATTATAATTTCCACTATTACAAAAAATATCATTTGGTAGTTCTTTAATAGATAAACATTTAGATTTTACTTCATAAATTGCATTACAATTTGTACAAACTAAATCTAATGATGGTGAAAAATCTAGTAATGCTTTTAATGTGTGTTTATTACAATATTGACATACTACATTTTCAGTAATATATTCTTCCATTCTTAATCCTACCTCACTTTTAAAATATGGTGCCATTTTATTTTCAATACCACATGTTATACTAGTATGAGTATGAGATCCACAAAAATTACAAAAATTATTCATATTATATATAAATAAGTATTATACTATAAAATTATCAATTTTTTTTGTAATTTAATAAAAAAATTGATAAATAAATAAATAATAATTTAATTTTATAATTATGCTTAATGTAAATGGTAGTAATGATGATTTTTATAGATATAAAATGAGTATGATTAATGTTAGTAATAAAGGTAACGGGAATGGTCAATTTACTGTTTTAAATAATATTGAAAATATATGTAAAACAATAAATACTCCACCTGAAATATTATGTAAATATATTGCAAATGATTTAGGATCTAGTTTTAATGAGAAGAAAAATACATTAACCGGAACACATACACAAGAAATAATACAAGAAACAATTTTTAAATATATTAATGATTTTGTAATTTGTACAAAATGTGGTATACCAGAAATTAATTATTCTTTAAAAAATAAAAATACCTTAGAATCCAAATGTTCTGCTTGTGGATCATATAATACTATAAAAAATAATAATAAAATAAATTTAAAAATAAGTGAGTTAATTTTAAAATATTTACAAAAAAATAAATCTTGGAAAATAACAAAAGGAAATATGGTATTACTAAATAATTATGAACCAGAAATATTAGGTCAAGAGATAGATAAATTAAAAATAAATCAAAAAGAAGATAATATAAAAGAAAAAGAAGATAATATAAAAGAATCAGAAGATAATTTTAATCCATTTTAGTATTTTTTATAAACATGAAAATATGGTGGTAATTTTGGTTTAAACTGTCTAGTATTTCTTTTAATATCTTTTTCATTAATATTAGTAGAATATTGTTTTTTATCAAGTAATCTTTTAGAGACAAATTTTTTTGGTTTAGAATCTTCAATAACTTTATCAATATATTCATTAAATTCAACAAAATTCATACTATTATTTTTTTTAGGTTCTTTAACTTTTTTATTTTTTTTATTATCAGTAGTTTCTTGTGTAAATAATAAATCATTAGAACTTATTTTACTCATAATTAATTCTTTTTCTTTATGTTTATATTCTAGATATTCTTTATATTCTTTTAATTCTTCTTCATCTAATTCATCTTCATTGATTTCATCAGTAGAGTCATAGTCTACATAGTCTTTATTATATTCAATTTTATAATTTCCATAAAAGTCTTGTTCATCAACATAGTTAGTATATTCTTCATCATCAGATAAATAGTTATTGTCCATATATTATAAATATAACTTTAATTTTAAATAATTTCAATTTTTTTTATTAATTATATGTATCATCAGTATAATTATCAGTATTATCAGTATAATTATCAGTATTATCAGTATATTCTTCATATTGTACTTCTTCATATTTTGGTTGTTTATATTTCTTTCTTTTAGATTTTTTTTTTTTACCTAATGATAATGATATTCCATCACCTGGATCGGTTAAATATGTTACAAGTAATAGTAAGATACCAAATACAAATTTAGCATAACTCATTTTTGGTATAGAGGTAGTATTACATAAAGAAGACATATCTAATTGTTCAAACATATTTTGAATAATATAAATAGAGGAATAACCAATTGCATATAAAATAAAAACCTTAATTTTATTAATAAAATCAATTAATGATAATAAACTAATAATCCAACCAATACCAGGAATAAACATAATTAAAAAACTTAAAATACCAGCCATACCATTTTCAAATATAGCATCCATAAAAAAATCAGCTAATTTGCTACTAGTAATATTTAATTCTTTTTTATTATAGTTACATGATTCCGAACTATGTAAATATTTAGTACCCATAATTGTTAAAATCATAATAATTTCACCAAGAATATATGATAATTTACCAGGCAATACCATTTTTCTAAACATAAGAATCAACATTTTAGTAAATATAGGAATCCAAACATATATATCATAAACTTTACCTCCTTTACCAGGTTTAATATAACCTAAATATAATAATAAAACTGGAATAAATTGAAATGGAAAAATCATAAATAAAGGAAATAAAAACCATACCATATCAATAGTACCACCATAATCAAAAATTCTAGTCCATAATTGACCAAATGGCATTATTGAATATAAAATAAGACCAAAAATTGTCATTCTACTCATAATTAATTATATTAATTAAGTAGATATTTTTTATTCAAATAATTGATAATCTACATGATATGTTAAAATATAATTTAAAATTGATTTTGGTGATTTCATAAGTATAGTTAATTTAAAATTATCTTTTATTAATAAAAATGAATAATAAGTATTTTCTTTTATGCAATTATTTTTAATATAATTATATAAATGTTTTACTTTTGTAAAAATAAATTGTATATTATTAGATCTAACTTTGATTAATAATTTATTGTCAGACTGTTTATATGGTGTATTTAATTTTGATTTATTAGCAACATATTCAATTTCAGTATTAATTTCAGTATCTGACTCAAAAGAAAAAAAATCTGTATTAATATTATCCATTTATTAATTTTATAAAATATTTAAAATTTAAACTTATTTTGTACAATTAACTACTACTTATTTATAAATAATTATATTAATTTTAAATTTATATTAAAAATTATTTTCTATAATTAATTATATAATGAGTAAACCTACTTATAGATATGAACAATCATACCAATTTTTAAAAAAAGGTGTAAAACATACAGTTAGAGAACAAGTTGTTGACGGAGAAAAAGGTCTAAGTATTATGTTTTTAAAAAAAGTCGGGGATGAATTTTATAAACTTTATGTTAAAGAAACTGATAAAGATAAATTTTTAATTAAAGAAAAAGTTGGTGATAAAGAAACAGAAAAAGTCGCATCTGAAAAAGATTTATTAAAAATGTTAAAAAGTGAAAAATTAGATGATATAGTTAATTTTGTTACTAAAGAAAGAGGATCATATAAAAATAAAAAAATATCCTTAAAAAAAAATTATGATAAAGCAGTTGAACTATAAAACTATTTTAGATTGTAAAATTATCATATTTTTATTATTAAATATTTGTACAATTTTATTTTTTATATTTATTTGAATATTATAATTTGGAAATATATTTTTAAAATTATGATTAACAAAATAATCCAAGTTTTTTTGTTTTACTTTTTCTGGAAATTGTTTTTTTAATAAAGACTCATAATATGTTTCTCTATTTACATAACTATTTTTTTTACTTTCAATTAATCTAGCTACTGATGAAGATTGAATTGATATCATATTATTAACTGTTTCACTTACAATTTCTTCATTAGTATCAGTAGAATAATACACTTTTTTAATACCAATACTTTTCATCATATTTAAACAATTATAACATGGTCTTGCATTTGCTGTATCACCGTTATTGGTAATTCGGAAAACTATAAGATTAAGTTTTTTCACATTTTTTGTTTGAGCGAGGTATAAGACACCACTGTCTTGACACAGAATCGAACTTTAAAGATTTACCAAAATATGATAATAATGCATGTGCTTCAGCATGTAAACTTCCACATTCAACACCTCTACAAAAATTTCTATTTGTATTACAACATACTTTACTAACTAGTTTTTTACCTTTTAAAATTCCCGCAGCTAATTTACTACTAATATTACTACTTAATGCTTCTTGACAAAACCTCGGATAAAACCTCTCAAACAACTTATTAGACAACATATTATAAAATAACATACTATAACTTTTAAATTTTCAATTTTTTTCAATTTAATATAAAAATAAAATATGATATATAATTAATGTCAATATTTATTTTTACTTTTATGTCATGTACATTTGTTGGTTTAATTGCTTATTATTTTAATTAATATATATATGTTTTAATTAAAAAAATGCTTTACATGATCATAATTCATTAGATCATTATAATTTAATGGCAATGGTACATCAGTACTTTTATATATTTTAGTATTTTGTTCAATTAGTAATGTTGGATGGGTTATTCTAATAAGTGTTCCCGCATTTACACTATCTAAACAATACTGTATAGTTAATTGTTCAGTTGTATCCAAATTAACTATTTTTGCTACAATTGTTTTATCTTCTTTTGTATTGTATCTTTCATTAATTTTCATTATTATTTCTTCAATGCTAGTTACAATATAAAATACTTCTCTTTTTGATATTATATTATATATTTCATACATTGATTCACCTCTGTTTGATATTGTTAATATATATTTTGTCATAATTTATAAAATTAAGAAATAAAGTAATTTAATTTCAATTTTTTATAATTCTCTTTGATATTTTTTTGCTTTATCAAGTAATTCTTTTTGTTCAATTTTAGTTTTATTTTTCCAATGTTTAACTTGCATTGCGGTTGCATAATTAGATGCTAATAATTTTTCATGTTTATTTATAAAAGAATAATATACAGCATCCCATATGTTACACCATTCTGCTTTTTTAAAATTAGACATTTTTAAAATATAATTAGAACTACAAAAATATGGACGTGTCATCATTATATCTGTAGCAAATTGACCCATTCCAAAAACATTCGGTATCATAACCCATTCATATGCATCAATTGTCCATTCCATAAAAATTCGATAAACTTCTTTTGGATGTATATTATTCATTAACATCCAATTAGATAAATACATTAATCTTTCAATATGGTGTACATATGCATGTTTTTTTATTTTATTTATTAAAAAATCAATTGGTTCAATATTAACAGTATTCCACCATTTATCAGATATTTTTTTTTTATTATTAAGTTGATTTGAGTTAAACATGTGTTTCCCTTCTAAAATATACAATGCATAAACATATGTTCTCCATCCAATTATTTGTCGTATAAATCCTTCAAATGATGAAATTTTAATATTATTATTTTTATAAAATTCATATGATATATTTATAACATCACTATCTTTTAATAAACCTATATTCATCATTGGTGTTAAAACAGAATGAAACACAAAATCGTTATTTGTGCTTACCGCGTCTTCAAATGGTCCAAAATCGTTTAATTTATTTTCAAGAAAATTATTTAACCAATTAACGGATGATTTATGATCAATAGGATAAATAAAATTATCTAGGGAACCATAATTATTTTTAAAATGTTTATTTACATATGTTATTGATTCTTCAATATATTCATTATTATTTATTTTAGGTAAATGTGGTATAATAATTTTATTTGGTAGTTTTTTTCTATTTTCTGAATCAAATGACCATTTATCACCTTCTGGTTTATTATTTTTTTTTATTAGTATATTTAATTTTTTTCTCATAAATTTATAAAATAAATCATTTCTATATTTTCCATTATTATAAAATAAATCTTTATTTGATATAATTTCATTATTTGTAATTACAAATTGTTGTTGTGGTAAAATAGTACAATTGCATAATTTTAAAAGTTTTTCATTTAATTTATTATCATACATGTCATAATAAATTATATTTTTTAAAGATTTATAAAATGATGTGGTAACTTTATTAAAATCGATATATATTATATTATGATTTTTATTTTTTAAATAATTATAGTATTTTTTCATTGTTGCTCTGTGATAAGCTAATTTTAATTTATGAAATTTAAAATCAATAAAATATCTCGGTTCTTCGATTAAATATATTTTTTCAATATTATTATCAAATTTAATATCATAATAAAGTTGATTTGGGAAAATTAAAAATATCATAATTAATTATTATTATATTTTTATTTTTAATTTAATAATTTTTTAGATTAAATGCATTTTTTCCTTTTCCTTTTTTTTTTTCTTTTTTTTTCTCATCACTAATAGTTTTTTCAGATTTTTTTTTTTTAGACTTATTATCAAGATTTCTAACAGTCTTTCCATAACTGAATCCTAAAGTATAATCGTTTTCGTTATCTTCATATGTCATATCATCGTATTCATTATATGTATTCACACCATCGTCTTCATTATATGTATTCACACCATCGTCTTCATTATATGTATTCACACCATCGTATTCATTATATGTATTCACACCATCGTATTCATTATATGTATTCACAACATCGTCTTCATTATATGTATTCACACCATCGTCTTCATTAGGTGTATTCACAACAACGTTTTCATTAGATGTATTCACAACATCGTCTTCATTAGGTGTATTCACAACATTGTTTTCATTATATGTATTCACAACATCGTCTTCATTATATGTATTCGCATCATCGTCTTCATTTGATGTATTCACAACATCGTCTTCAATATGTATAGTTTTATGCTTTTTTTTAATTTTTAGTGTTTCTTTGACATCATCAGGTAATAATTGTATTGTTTGTATATTTAATAATTTAGATCTTTTAGATAACATTTCGTTTATAGTAAAATAATGATTTTGAATTAAACATAACCCAAGTTCATCAGGTGTTAAATTATTTTCATTACCATTAAAAAATTTAGACATTATATCAGTATATTGAGCATCAAATATATTTTTAATTTGTTTAAATTTTGCTTCAAGTATAGTTTTGAAGTCATCAAAATAATGTATATAACAAATTTCTTTTACTACTTTATTATTTTTATTTTTAGTTTGTTTATTTTTAAAATTATATGCAATTAAAATTTTTTTGTCGTTTAGTTCTTTAGGTATTGTGTACTGATTTATAGATCCAATTTTTTTAAATAATGATTTATCATTAATTTCTAAAATAATATCTTCGCTATTTTTATCAATACCATTATATCTAGAATCACCTAATGCTGCATATAAAATATTATATTCTAATACATTATTACAATGCTCTCCTAAAATCCATTCATAAGAATTTTCTAATATACGTAGTTCATATAGTTCAATCTTTTTATTATCAGTTAGTGTATATAGGGGTAAGTCTTCTATAGTAAGTTTAGGCAAATTGCATAATTCCCGATATGATGAAGCTTTAACTAAATACAGTTGATTTGGATTTATATCTATTGTTTGTCCATTTTCGATAATTTGTTTAACAGATACATTGGTCTGTATCTTGGTGTTTTTACTTTTTCCTTGTACATTTGTAGGGGTGGGTTGTTTATTTACTGTATTTTTGATGTTTTCACGAAATATAGCATCTTCTGTTTGTTTCTTTTTGATTTCAGTATTAATTATATTATTTAGATAATTATTAAAATCAATACTCCAATGATTTCCACGATTATTATTATCATTAACATAATTTTTATTTTTATTAATATTGTGTTGTATAGTTGATATTTCTAATAATTTCGTTCTAAATGTAAATTCTTGATTAGTATCGATTGAAGAATCTTGATGGATTTTATAAAATATATCGATTATTGCATCAACATTATTAACAATTAAAGGACATTCGCATATTGACAATATAAATTTTTTTGTTAAATAGGGTCCACAATAAACAAATGATGATATATCTACTAAACTTGAAACAAAAAAGGTAATATCATTCATTTCTTTTTTAAGCATATTATTTTTATTTTTATATTTATTTATTTTTGATAGAGCTTGTATTTTATCTTGAATATATTGTTTTTTATCTTGTTTTTTATTATTGTGCATTTTTATTGTGTCTTCAATTCTTTTAATTTTATCTTGATTAATTTTTCTTTGATTACGTTTTTCAATTAATAAATCATTGTTTCGGTTACAGTAATCTAACAACGCTTTTCTAAAACTGGAGTTCAAGTTGTTAAAAGAAAGTATTAAGTTGGCTGGATCATGATATTTTGTTTTTGAAACAAAATAATAATAACCAATGTCTTGATAATCAATTATTTTGTAATATTTTTCATAATTTTTTGGTATTGTGTCTTTTTTATTTTCATCTATTGGTATTTTTAGTTGATTATCATCCATTATTAATAAAACACAATAAACATCACTAGTAAAAGTATAATGATTAGTTGGGATATTATCACATGACACAATTTCATTTTTTTTTGTATTATACATATCACAAATTACACAATTGTTGGTATTATGTTTATTTTTCGTTCTCGCATCATTTTGATTTTTTATATATTTATAAATATTATTAAATAATATGGATTCATGTATACTATCTTTATATATATATGTAGGTTTTTTTGTGTTTTCATCAAAACTTTTAACAAAAATTTTATAAGTAATGAAATTATTAATATTTTTTGTTTCTTTAATTATACGAAATGATTTAATCCAGTTTCTTATATCATCAGATAAATATGCATACTTCTTATTTTTTTTTTCTATTTCTGTATCAAATGTCCATAACAAGCTATTGTCATCCTTAATAGAAATCATTAAATCATCATATTGATATGTGCCATCAGTATTTTTTTCTAAATAGTTAATATTTTTAACATAATATGACAATAATACATCTTTTTCTGTTGTTACTACTTGGATAGTGTCATGTTTTTTATTTCTATGTTTTCTATATATAGTATTTAATAATAAATAATTTTTTAAATAATCTTCAGTAAATAAACTCATATTATAAATTGGGTATGGTTTACATATTAATGTATTATCTACTAAAAAGTTATCAAACAATTGTGAACTACTATTTAATTTAGTTGTTGATGGTAATAAAGTGTTAGAAGTATTTGGTGGTTGTGGTGGATACATCGTTTCTGATTCAGTTGGTGATGGTAGTAAACTTTGTAATAAAGTGTTAGAAGTATTTGGTGGTTGTGGTGGATACATCGTTTCTGATTCAGTTGGTGATGGTAGTAAACTTTGTAATAAAGTGTTAGAAGTACTTGGTGGTTGTGGTGGATACATCGTTTCTGATTCAGTTGGTGATGGTAGTAAACTTTGTAATAAAGTGTTAGAAGTACTTGGTGGTTTCATTGTTTCTGAGTCAGTTATATTTGGTAATACATTTCTAGGTGTTGATTTTTTAGTTTGTTCTATATATTTTTTTATATCATTCTTTATATTTATTGATGGTGTATATTCAAATTGGTTAATTTGATTTAATAAGTAAGAGTATTCTGGTGCGAGAGGTTCCCGATTTTTACAATTGTTAGTAGCAACCCTTTTTAATATAAAGTTATATATTTTATATTCGTCAACTAAAATATATTTAATTGGATTACTATTAATAGTAATTGTATATTTAATAAAATTTTGTATTTCTTTGGTTTTTTCTGGAACTTGTGCATTAAATCTACCGCCTTTAAAAAAATTAGATAACTTAATTGTATTAAATATTTTAACATTATTTACTATGGTTATCCATATATAATTTTCTATATTTATTGGTTCATTAATTGGACTTGCTATTTCTTCTAATATTTCTGAGTTTGTTAATAAAAAATCATTAAATAGATCTGCTGGGGTTATGATTTGTATATTTAGAAATTTGCTTAATTTAAAAGCACTATAATAACAATTTTTAATCATATTAATGATCACATCTTCTACTGTTTGCTTTTCGTTTTTTATTTGTTGTTTAGGTTGTTTTTGGATTTTATTTTTAGATAAATTAGAACCTCCATATTTCAATTCAGTATATTTAGTTTTATATTTTAGATATTTTTCATAATACATGTAATATATAATATATGACAAAATAACTTAATATTTTATTATTTAAAAAAAAATTGAAAAAAAAAAAGTTAGACTGGTCCATTAGTCCGACTCTTTTATGTATAGTGTGAATAATCGATTAAGTAATAATGTATTAAATTCTAATAACGTATTGAATTCTAATAATAACGTATCAAATTCTAATAATGTAAGTAATCCTAATATCGTGCATACATTCGGTAGAAATACTGTCCATAATCAAGCCATGTCTTCTCAAGTACATACTGGTTCTAATTTTAATGCAGCGTCTAGAATGCCCCAATCTAGTACAACCGGTAGAAATACCACCTCCAATAGTAATAGTCGCAGAAACTTTATTAATGAAATTTTAAATATGCCACAATATAGAGGCAAATCATTATGCGGTTATTATTTATATTATGGTAATTGTTCAAAATACAATTGTAATCAAGTCCATGATAATAAAGAACACATTAAATTTCAAGAATTAACATTTGAAAACAAGAGTCGTGTTCGTGAAGAACATCAGAAATATCGTGAAATGGGAATTAAACCATCATATTGTGTTTACTACAAACACGATTGCTGTTTTAATATCAATTGTACATTTCCTCATGTTTTAAAAACATTGGCTACTGTTCCAGAACAAACTGTAAATGTTCCAAATACATTTGAAATGGATGTTGATGATGTAGATTCTAGTGTTCCTAAGGAAACGCCTTATTTAAAGGCAATGTCTCATGTTAATCAGTCATATAATTCAATTACTCCTCAACGTGCGGTAAATCATCAACAAAGATCTGTTAATACTAATTTTGTAGGTGCAACTATTAATTACAATGATAATATTTGTTCAAATGTTCGTTGTGATTGCAATAGACCTCATAGTATTTCAACCCAACAACGTAACAACACTGCTAGAACATTTGATAATGTTATTAGAAATGGTGACAAAATCAAATTAGCAGAACTAATGCGTAAGCTTAATGATGTCTACTATAAAAAGTTTGATGTCATCACTCATTTGTTAAATACACGCACAGATTATTTCAAACATAAACACATTCCTAGTCCAAATGGGAATTTGACAATTGTAGATCTTTCTATCATTTTTAATTTTATTGACAACCTTGATAGAAAAGTCTTATTTGAAATTTATTCAGGTAATATGAGTCAGTTTGATTATTCACTGATTTATGAAATGTTCCGTCGTTCAAAAGCATGTGGAAGTATTGCAGAATCAAACTACAATAATTATGCAACATTTTGTAAATTTGGTTATAACTGTAAGAAAGGTCATCATGGTATTAATGCAATCTGTCAAGACGACTTGTATTTTAAAGATTGTAAATGTTCCAAGAAACCATTAGATGCTATTGCATTACTAAAGATTGAACTAGAAGAATTCAAATCTAATGAAAAAGATGGATATACAACTGTTGTGACAAAAGAAGTGAAACAAAAGATTAGTGAAATCAAGTCAAAAATTCAAGAAATTGAAGAACAAATGAAGTTACATTTAAATCGTGATGGACATATTGATGATACCATTACAGATTATAATAACAACGTTTATGACGATACTTCCTTCTTACAACATTTACCCAAATCATCTGTTCCAATTACATTCAGTGAAAATGCCCCAAATATCAATATTTATGAACAATTGAGAAAAGAACGTGCAGAAAAATTAAATGCTCTACATAAGCAAACATTGGAATCCATCAAGTTACCATCTGACTATAATACCTTAGTTAAAGGTAAAACACGTAGTGTAGATGAACAAGGTCAATATATCATGATTAACAAAGGGTTTGGCAAGTTTGTATACAAGTGGGAACCAATCGTTGCATTTACTAGAAATAGTGAATATAATTATTCTGTTCCAACATGTTATATTGCATCATCAATTGGTATTACTTATGAAGATCTTGAGAAGCAAGATTACTCAATTGTTCACAACTGGACACTAGAATTATGGAATCAATATTTAAATGATACCGTAGATAGTTTTCCTATTTGGATGGATTACACATTTTCACAATATATGGCAATGTTAAAACCATCAGGATCATTAACAATGTTTAGACATCCTATGAATAAGAAAACTAATTGGGTTGATTTTATTAATTATTACAATTTCAAATTTACAGTTTGGGATAGTGTTTTCTGTATTGATGATTTTGACACAAATGAGGATGATGAATTTACCTCCTCTGCACAATCAATTTATGTTGATTATTCCAATTTGATTCTTCAAAAGGAACTTTCAGAAAAGTATCACGATATGATGTCATTCATTTTGGATTTGACTAAAAAAGATGATACCCGTATTACTGGTGTTTTAAATTCTATCCATAAAATGATTATTGATGAAGCACCAGCTGTATTTAATCAATATTACGAAGCATACAAACTTAACAATAGTTTGACATTTGCATCATGGATTGAAACAAAGTATTCCAAAGAATATTTAATGAAGAAAGAGAAACCTTATGTAAACTTTTGTTTGATTTTATCATACCTAAGAAAAGGTGATCTATCTAATAGAATTGATTTGGAAACTTATATTCAAAACCCAAATGAAGCACATAATTGGATCAAAGAAATTGTGCCTAAATCAGATATTTCATTTGAAGACTATTTGAAGAATCCTACTGAACTTTTCCAGTACTATTCAACCAACTATTATTTAACTGATAAAAGTATTGATTCAATGAAACAAGATATTAGTGAAGGATGGATTTTTAACAACTCTATGAAACTCACTATTTTTTGTTCTCTTTTAGTAATCAGTCTGAATAAGCTTAAGGAACACCGTAAAGCAATTATTAAAGCTTTTAATCAGTTTAAACAGTTAAGTGATGATAACAACAACATTACTGTTAACTCCCTTGGTATGATTCAGTACTCACCTTACAATAGTCATGTCATTGATATTTTGAATGAAATTGTAAAACCAGATTGTAACATTGAAAAAGTAACTAAAATGTTTACCAATTTGGAAAAATTATACAAATCATCACAAAATGATTTCGTTTTTGAATCTTATCAATTTGTGACTGATCTTGTTAGTTTCATTGAACAATCTCAATTAAGACAACCTAAGGTTACTAAGAAGAGTCAAAAAGTAAACATGAAGAAAAGACCTCTTGTTTCTGATTCTGACTCTGATTCTGACTCTGACTTTGATTCTGATGCTTCTGATTCTGACTCTGATTCTGACTCTGATTCTGAAGATGAAGTTATTAATGAAAATGTAAATAAATCATATAACATTTTCAATAATTTTAAAGCAGAAGATATGCTTGATGTGATTGAAGTAAAGAGACCATCAGTTTATAACATTGATTCTGTACAAATTACTCTTGGTTCATTCCAAAAGATTTTTGTCTATAGAAACAAAACAAAGGTTGAAGTGTGCAATCCTATTATTGTTGGTCCCCTTACTGAAGAACAATACTTCAAGTTTAAGTCTCTTAAAAAACTTCAGTCAATTCCTTGTCAACTTGTAAAGTATGATAACTTCCTAGCAGCATCTATCCCTTTATCTAGTGATGATATCTTTTATGAATTTAAAAGTTGCATTATGACAGCTTTTGATGTAGAAGATTCAGAGATTAAAAACTTAACTGCAAGTAGTCTTGGAAAAACACCATCTAAAGTTGTTAATGAAGTTCCAGAAACACCATATGTTCAAGTTAATACTGTAACACCTAATAAATCAGTTATCAACACTACAAAGAAAATGTTAGAAGCTACTGATAGAAAAGTGAAAGAAGAAAGAGAACTTAAGCTTAAACAGAAAGGTCGTAAATTAACTAAGGAAGAAGAAGCTTTAAAGAAAGAAGAAACACGTAAAAGATTAGAAATTATGGCTCAAAAGAAAAAGCAATTAGCTGAAGAAAAAGCAGCAAGACTTGCTGAAGAACAAGCTGAAGCATATAATTTTGCTAAAAAAGTTGGTCGTTTACCAAAACAAACAAAGCAAAATAGCAATAAAATTTCAATTGATTATGATGTTTAAAATAGTAGTAGTGTATGTTAGTTAGTAGTATATGTTAGTTAGTAGTACATGTTAGTTAGTAGTACTATATGTTAGTTAGTAGTATATGTTAGTTAGTAAAAATAAATTTCCTTTATAAAAACAAATTAAATAAATCTTTTAGAATTATTTATTTTATGGATTATAATTTATCAATAAAAATAAATAGAATTACAATTAGTAATAAAAATTATAATTTTATAAACAATAATAATGGTACACACATATTAATTTGGATAAAATATGTAATTAAGGAATTTTTAAACAATAAAAGATAGTTTATCATACAATAAAATTTCATCATCATCTTTATAATATATTTCATCCATTTTTAATTCTTTATTAAAATCATTATATGTATACACTTTACAATTACTATCATCATAACCTTTATATGAATGAACTTGATAGTTATTATAATAATTATCAAGTTTAGTAATTTCTTTATTTAAATATATTGCATTATCAGGATAATATGTATGTGGATAATAATATAGTTCTTTTTCATTATTAAATGTATGTACTGTGTATGGTGAATTATCATCATCTTTTTTTTTTTTTAAAAATATAATTTCTTTTTTACAGCAATAATAACATGTCCAAAATAAAATAAAAATTAACATAAAACAAATTAATAATAATCCAATTAAACTCAAATATGATATAAATATTTTATTTTTTTTTATTGGTTTAGTTAAAAGTGATTTAGTTGTTATACTTTTAGTAGGTCTACTTGTTGGTTCACTATTATATTCTATAGATGGTTCAAATGTTGGTTCACTATTATATTCTATAGATGATTCAAATGTTGGTTGACTTGTTATATCTATAGTTGGTTCAAATGATGGTTGACTTGTTATATCTATAGTTGGTTCAAATGATGGTTGACTTGTTATATCTATAGTTGGTTCAAATGATGGTTGATTTGTTATATCTATGGTTGGTTCAAATGATGGTTGATTTGTTATATCTATAGTTGGTTCAAATGATGGTTCAAATGATGGTTCAAATGATGGTTCAAATGATGGTTCAAATGATGGTTCAAATGTTGGATGACTTGTTATATATATAGTTGGCGTATATGTAGGTTGACTAGTTGCTTCTATTGTTGGTTGACTAGTTACTTCTATTGTTGGTTCATAAGTTGGTTGACTAGTTACTTCTATTGTTGGTTCATAAGTTGGTTGACTAGTTGCTTCTATTGTTGGTTCATAAGTTGGTTGACTAGTTGCTTCTATTGTTGGTTGACTAGTTACTTCTATTGTTGGTTCATAAGTTGGTTGACTAGTTACTTCTATTGTTGGTTC
>JACCDY010343616.1_pt1 | contig 25720 bp, 21 predicted proteins | sample 7446391 | NCBI WGS metagenome assembly JACCDY01 (sample SAMN15323451, study PRJNA562643) | freshwater metagenome | isolation source: river surface water | place: USA:Blue River Watershed | collected 2017-08-18 | reverse complement strand
CCGCCAAATCGAAAATTGTTGACACGGATTACGCGACTGAAACCACCATCTTGGCCAAAACAACTATATTGGCCCAAGCTGGACAACAAATGCTGCAATTGTCCAAACAAATTGACAGTCAAACGGTCATGTCATTGCTGCGATAACTGGCTGCCCTGTTACACACCAGCGGGCTTGTCACTCGTTATTCCAATCTAAAAGATACCAAACCAAAACTTTTGTGTGAATTTTTGGAGCGGATCAATGGATACTACGGGAACGAAGATGCAATAGATGGCTTGAAAATTGCTTTAAATCCGCCATTACCCCAAGAGTGTCTGTAAATTGACAGGCACCGGCATGGTCAGAGAGTGAGCAATGAAGCCCATACCTTACGGTCGACAAAACATCAGTGAAGCCGATATTCAATCGGTGGTGGATGTGCTGCGCTCCGACTTTTTAACCCAGGGCCCAGTGGTTCCAGCCTTTGAGAAATCTGTGGCTGACTATTGCGGCGCAAAACATGCGCTGGCCGTGAACAGCGCCACCAGTGCCCTGCACATAGCCTGCCTGGCTTTGGGCGTGGGTTCGGGCGATGTGGTGTGGACCACCCCTATCACTTTTGTGGCCAGCGCCAACTGTGCGTTGTACTGCGGCGCGACAGTTGACTTTGTGGACATCGACCCGCGCACCTACAACCTGTGCCCCATTGCGCTGGAGCAAAAACTCATCCAAGCGAACACGACAGGCAAACTGCCCAAAGCGGTGGTCGTGGTTCACCTTTGCGGACAACCGTGCGATATGGCGGCCATCCACAAACTGTCGCTCACCTACGGGTTCAAGATCATTGAGGACGCCTCGCATGCCATCGGCGGCAAATACAAAGGCGAGCCCATTGGCAATTGCCGCTACAGCGACATCACCGTTTTTAGTTTTCACCCCGTCAAGATCATCACCACTGCAGAGGGTGGCATGGCCACCACCAACAACGCCGAGCTCGCACACGCCATGGAACTCTTTCGCAGCCACGGCATCACCCGTGATGCGGCGCACATGACGCATGCACCTGACGGGCCTTGGTACTACCAACAGATCGCGCTGGGCTACAACTACCGAATGACTGAGTTGCAGGCAGCACTGGGCTTGAGCCAAATGCAAAGGCTAGATGCCTTTGTGAGCCAACGCCACACCTTGGCAAAACGATACGATGACTTGTTGGCAGAACTGCCGCTGCAAACGCCTTGGCAACACCCAGACAGCTATTCAGGTTTACATCTGTATGTGGTGCGGATTGATTTACTAAAGATTCAAAAACCTTATTGTGAGGTTTTTGAAGGCCTACGCGCCCAAGGAATTGGTGTGAATTTGCACTACATACCGGTGCACACACAACCTTTCTACACACGCATGGGTTTTAAAGAGGGTGACTTTGTACAAGCCGAGCTTTACTACAAAGAAGCTATCAGCCTACCTATGTATCAAGACCTGACACTCGCACAACAAAACCGTGTGGTGGATGCATTGCGCAATGAACTATCGCAGCGAAAAGCACATTGATTTCTACACAGGGCTAATCCAAATTTAAACCGAGAGCAAACACCAAAGGACGACCATGACATTCAAAACAGAACAAGAAGCCTTTTGGGCAGGAGAATTTGGTAACGACTATATCGATCGCAATCAGGGTGATGCCTTGCTGGCTTCTAATCTCGATTTTTTCAGCAAAGCTTTGCGCTATACGCGTGACATTCAAAGTTGTATTGAGTTCGGCGCCAATATTGGCATGAATCTAAAAGCAATCAAATTACTGTACCCAAAAATCAATGCGTCAGCCATCGAGATCAATGCAACCGCAGCAAACAAATTGCGCCAAGTGATTGAACTCGAGAACATTCACAACACCTCGATTCTTGACTTTGAGCAAAGTCAAATGCATGACCTCACCCTTATAAAAGGGGTTTTGATACACATCAATCCCGATGAATTACCGAGAGTCTATGACAAGCTCGTAGCCAGTTGTAAACGCTACTTGTTGGTTGCAGAGTATTACAACCCTAGCCCAATGACAATCCCCTACCGCGGTCATTCAGATCGTCTTTTCAAACGAGATTTTGCCGGTGAAATCATGGATCGGCACCCTCAATTTCGCTTGATTGACTACGGATTTGCCTACCGGCGCGACCCAAACTTTCCACAAGATGACATCACCTGGTTTTTGATGGAAAGACATTAAGCGAATCAAAATGAAGATCGCCATCCGAACAGACGCATCGATCCAGATTGGTTCTGGTCATGTGATGCGCTGCCTGACTCTAGCAAATGCATTGCGGCAAAACGGCGCAGACTGTACTTTCATTTGTAGAGCTCACACTGGGCATTTGCTTGAACTCATCAAACAGCATGGCCACAACACAGTTGAATTACCTATTCACATTGATCATATTTTTTCTGACGCCCACTCCGCCAATGCACATGCCGCTTGGCTGGGAACAGGCTGGGCGAACGATGCAGCTGAAACCAAACAAGCCATAGAAAACCATCAGTTGGATTGGCTTGTTATAGATCACTATGCGTTAGATTTTCAATGGGAAAAAAAACTTCGACCGCACTGCAAGCAATTGATGGTGATCGATGATTTGGGGAATCGCAAGCATGACTGCGACTTGTTGCTAGACCAAAATTTAGGAAGAAAAGAGGAACACTATCAAAATCTAGTGCCTCAAAGTGCCAAAAAATTAATGGGGCCTCAATATGCCTTGCTTCGTCCCGAATTCGAAGAATTGCGCGAAATAAGCTTAACCAGACGATCAAGACCAACGCTCAAACAGCTATTGATTACTTTGGGCGGAGTAGACAACGCCAATGTAACCAGTGATGTTCTGACTGCGCTGTGTCAGTGCACACTACCCACAGAACTATGCGTTACCGTAGTCATGGGGAAAAATGCCCCCTGGCTGGACCATGTGCGAACCCTGGCTGAAGCAATGCCTCGGCCCACCAAAGTGTTGGTCAATGTGGCGAATATGGCTCAACTGATGACTGACAGTGATCTAGTGATTGGTGCCGCCGGAGGGACTGCATGGGAGTTCTGCTGCCTGGGTTTACCAGCTATCGTTCTATGCTTGGCCGATAACCAGCATGCCGGAGTAAATGCCTTAGCGCAAAGTGGTGCCGCACTTTTTATTGAAGACTCAAACAAGCTGATGTCACTGTTTGGCCGTCATTTCTCTGCTGAGAATTACGATGCACTTTTGAGCCAACTGAGCCAAACTGCCGCTGCGATCACACAAGGAAGAGGTACATCATTGGTAATCAACGAAATGGAGCACTTGCATGCATGAGTTTTGCACCATTCGCAAAGTTACTCCTGAAGATTTACCCATGCTTTTAGACTGGCGAAATCACGCCAATGTTCGTCGGTTCATGATGACACAGCATGAGATAAGTCCTGAGGAACACTTCAGCTGGTATGCTAATGCCAGCAAAGATCGCACTCGCCAATTACTGATCGTTGAAGAGCAAAATCAACCCATTGGCTTTGTGCAGTTCGATCATGTTGGTGCGGGGGGCGTCAGTCAGTGGGGGTTTTACGCCTCTCCCCACGCCCCAAAAGGAAGTGGCAAAAAATTGGGGACGATGGCATTGACCCATGCATTCGCTGCCCTTAAGTTGCACAAAGTATCTGGCCAAGCAATCAGCACAAACAGTTCATCACTGAATTTTCATCAGCGATTGGGTTTTAAACAAGAAGGCGTCTTGCGTGATCATCACTGCATTGATGGCGTTTACCACTCAGTTATCTGCTTTGGTCTACTGAGTCATGAATGGCAAGGCCTGCGTCAATTGGAGGAGCAAATAAATGTCAAGCATTGAAATTGCCGGAAGACCGATCGGTAGCAAATACACCCCTTATGTAATCGCTGAACTTTCGGCCAACCACAATGGAAAACTAGAAACAGCCATGCGAATCATTGAAGAAGCGCACAAGGCTGGGGCAGATGCAATCAAGCTGCAAACCTACACGCCAGACACCATCACATTAAATTCTGAACGAGACGACTTCAAGATTGAGGGTGGCCTATGGGATGGGCGAACGCTTTACGACTTATACCAAGAGGCGCACATGCCATGGGCGTGGCATAAGCCATTGTTTGATCATGCTCAGAAATTAGGCATCACAATTTTTAGCTCTCCATTTGATCGAACTGCGATTGATATGCTAGAAGACTTAAACGCTCCCGCTTACAAAATTGCATCCTTTGAAGCCATAGATTTACCACTGATTCAATATGCCGCAAGTACCGGCAAACCAATGATTATTTCGACCGGCATGGCCGATGACGAAGAAATTCAAGAAGCTATTGATGCAGCTCTTACAGGTGGCTGTAAAGCGCTAGCCATCCTACACTGCGTCAGTGGCTACCCCGCTCCGCCGCAGGATTACAACCTTCACACCATCCCTGACATGATTCAGAGATTTGGTTTGGTGACTGGTTTGTCTGACCATACGTTAGACAACACTACTGCAATTGCAAGCGTAGCCTTGGGTGCGGCCATCATTGAAAAACACTTCACTTTAAGTCGGAATGGCGGTGGACCTGACGACAGTTTTTCTCTGGAGCCGCACGAACTAGCTCATCTATGCCAAGCCACAAAAACCGCATGGTATGCGATGGGTCAAGTTGAGTACGGGCTTAAGTCAAGTGAACAGGGAAATGCAAAATTTAGACGATCCTTGTATTTTGTAAGTGATTTGAAACCTGGTGACATCGTGACAGAAAGTGATGTTCGAAGTGTTCGACCAGGCTTTGGATTAGCTCCCAAACACCTTGCCGAGGTGATCGGAAAAAGAGTTTTACAACCAGTATGTGCAGCGACTGCCGTGAGCTGGGATGTCCTAGATCACAAAAATCTAGATTAAAAGACTGACATCCAAAAAAGGAATTCTCATGAAAATCGCAGTTATTCCTGCCCGTGGTGGCAGCAAACGCATACCCCGCAAAAATATCAAACTGTTTCACGGTCGTCCGATGATTGCTTATGCAATAGAAGCCGCAAAGAAAAGTGGCTTGTTCGAGCACATCATCGTTACTACAGATGATGCCGAGATTGCTGAAATCGCCAATTCTTTTGGCGCTGAAATTCCATTCATGCGCCCTCCCGAACTGTCAGACGATTTCACACCAACCGTCCCTGTCATTGCTCATGCGATCAAGGATTGCGTCGAGTTGGGATGGTCTGTGAATGAGGTTTGCTGCATTTATCCCGGAGTACCGTTACTCTCGGAGAGTGAAATTCTCACCGGTTACGCACTCCTACAACAAATGGAATCAGGGTATTCATTCCCAGTTGCAACCTTTCCTTCTGCCATACAGCGCGCTTTTCGTAGAAGTGACGATGGCCGCGTTGAACCTTTTTATCCTGCCTACGCATCTACTCGGACACAGGATCTAGAACAAGGATTTTTTGATGTAGGCCAATTTTATTGGGGGCACGCAAGTGCTTGGCTCCAAGGCTTCAACATTCATTTGAATGGAAGAACCTTTATCCTGCCTGAATGGAAGGTAGTTGATATTGACACCCCGTCTGATTGGGAACGCGCAGAACTTCTTTATGGTGCGTTTGTCAACACTGAACATCTTTGAATTTGAGAATGCTCGATGAATCCTAAGCAGTTTAATGTTTTATTGATTGGATGCGGAAATATGGCCGCAGGCTTTGATTTGACTAATCAAGCTTCAGTGCCAGCACGCACACATGCTGCTGGTTTTGCTAGGCATAACGGATTCAAATTAACAGCCTGCATAGATCCTGATGTGGAACGTCGATCAAGGACTGCAGAAAAGTGGAATATTCCAGTTCATTGTGAGTCAGTTGAACAACTTCATGACTCAGACTTATGTTTTGATGTTGTAAGCATTTGCTCCCCGACACACTTACATCGCGAGCATATCGAAGCGGCCGTGGTCATGCATCCGAAAGTTATTTTTTGTGAAAAACCACTGACTGCATCGCTGCAAGATACCCAATATGCAATAGAACTCTGTGAAGCCCACAATGTGACGCTCGCTGTCAATTACAGTCGCAATTGGGACCCATCCATTACCGATCTGATGCGTCAGATAAGACAAAACCGGTGGGGCGATCTCCGATCAGTGGTTGCGCACTACAACAAGGGAATTTTGAACAATGGCGGGCATATGGTTGGACTTTTGTTACAACTGTTAGGCGGCTTACAAATTGTTTCAGTGAGAAACATCCATTTCGACTTGAGCCAAGAAGATCCAACTGTCGCAGCATTGCTTTTCTCAGATGACAACATTCCCGTTTATTTAAACCCCACACACGCAGCTGACTATGCCCTTTTTGAGTTAGAACTTTTCTTTTCTCGCGGCGTGATTCGAATGCTAGATGGCGGTCTAAATTGGCAAATCCAAATTCCAGTAGCGCATGAACAATACCAAGGTTACAACGCTCTTAGCTTACCGTCACGCCAGGCAGGAAACTATTCATCAGCCATGTCTTTAGCGGTTGAGAATATATACGAACACCTAACCAGCAATCGACCAATAGCTTGCTCTGGACAAGATGCCATCGCGATACAAAAAATTTGTGAAGCTATTCGAGTCACTGCTACACATTAAGCCCTTGATTCAATCCAGGAATTTCTCATGTCACAAACAAAATTAGCAATATTTGGCGGTTCGTCTGTTATATCTCAAGAATTGCTTCCATTTCAGAGCATGGGGGAAGACGAGGTACAAGCAGCGAGCGAAGTCATTCGTAGCGGCGTATTGTCAGCTTACATCGGCGCACCCGGCCCTGGCTTCATGGGGGGTGAGCGTGTTCAAAAGTTTGAGCATGATGTATCGCAATATTTTGGCGTGAAGCATGCACTTGCTGTTAATTCGTGGACTTCTGGATTAATTGCTGCTGTAGGAGCCATCGGGCTCGAGCCGGGCGATGAAGTGATTACAACACCCTGGACCATGGCAGCCACTGCGACCGCCATTTTGCACTGGAACGGCATTCCCGTTTTTGCCGATATCGATCCAAATACTTTCAATATTTGTCCTACCAGTGTAGAACAGCGAATCACACCTAGAACGCGAGCCATTCTTGCTGTTGATATCTTTGGTCAATCTGCAAATATGCCGGCTCTTCGTGCCATTGCCGATCGTCATGGTCTATTTTTATTGAGTGACACAGCACAATCTCCTGGTGCGCATGTTGGTTCAGAATTCGCTGGCACATTGGCAGATATTGGCGGGTTTAGTCTCAATTATCACAAGCACATTCATTGCGGCGAAGGTGGTGTTTTAGTCACCAACAACGATCGTCTTGCACATCGGCTTAGCTTAATCCGCAATCACGCAGAGGTTGTTGTTTCATCTGAATCCCCTGCCGATCTTTGCAACATGCTCGGTTATAACTTTCGGATGGGTGAAATTGAAGCTGCGATTGCTTCAAAGCAGCTTTTAAAACTCGATGACCGTATTGCAAGTCGACAACGTGTTGCTGCCGAACTGAGTGATGGCCTTCAATCCTTGCGGGGTGTTCAAACCCCGCATGTTGCCGACGGCGCTAGCCATGTTTATTATGTGTATGGATTGACTTTAAATATTCAAGAACTTGGAGTAAGTCGAAACCAAATTGTGGCTGCACTCCACGCAGAAGGGGTTCCCTATTTGATGTCGGGATATCAAAATATTCATTTGCTGCCGTTGTTTAGGAAAAAAATTGCTTATGGAATACAAGGCTTCCCTTGGACATCAGATTATTGTTCCAGCAAACAAGTTTATGCAGTTGGGCTTTGTCCAATTGCAGAAGAACTTCATACCCATTCATTTTTAGGATTGAACATTTGTATGAATGAATTGCCTAGCAGTGATGTTGCATTAATCATTGAAGCATTTCATAAAGTATGGTCTAACCTAGACAATTTGAAAGCCAGTGACTAAAGGTGTTCTCATGACTTCCTGCTCACTCCAAACCTTTCATGGAAATCGCCTTGTTTTACGCCCCTTCTCGGATAGCGATATCACTTCTGACTATATCGGTTGGCTGAATGACCCAGAGGTTGTTAGGTTCAGCAATCAACGCTTCAAACACCATGATGTTGCAAGTTGTCAAGCATATTTCTCAAGTTTTACTGATTCACCAAATTTATTCCTTGCGATTGTTGAACTTGCTAGCAATCAGTTGATTGGCACTATGACCGTCTATCGTTCGGTTCACCATAAAACTGCTGATATCGGAATCATGATCGGCAAGCGATCTGTGTGGGGTCGCGGGTACGGCAAAGAGGCCTTTTCTTTGTTGGTGACAGCGCTATTGAGAACCCAGGGCATTCGAAAAATTACTGCGGGATGTCTGTCTTGCAATATGGGCATGATTGAAGTCATGAAATATGCAGGCTTACATTTGGAAGCAACACGACATGCGCAAGAAATAGTCGATGGCAACCCCGAGGATATTGTGTATTACGCCCGCTTTTAATGTCAGTTGACCTTTCATCTCCCTTGGCCGTCGTTTGTCATGATGCGGGTTCAGCCAACATCATTTTTTCGTGGCTCAAACAATGGAATGGCAAGGTGTACCCTGTTTTGCGAGGCCCAGCTATTTCACTTTGGCAATCTAGTTTTCCTGGTATCTGCATTGAGCAAGATTTGTCTTGCGCACTGTCAAAAGCTGATATGTTGCTTTCTGGCACCAGCTGGTCAGACAACCTTGAGCATGAAGCGCGGATACAAGCGGCTCATATGAAACTCAAAAGCGTAGCTGTGATTGACCATTGGGTGAACTATGCAAATCGCTTTCAACGTGATTGCAGCCACCAATTACCTGATGAAATTTGGGTTACGGATAGGTATGCCGTAGACATTGCAACAAGCACCTTTCCTAGAGTTCCAGTTTTTTTACAACCCAACACATATCTACAAGACCAAATTGCCAGCATACTTCCCCCACCAAAGAAAAATATTTTTCTTTATTTGCTCGAACCTGTTGCCACTGATTGGGGCATGAACCGAGCTGGGGAATTTGTCGCTCTTGACTATGCGATTGATCGACTTTCAAAACATGCTGACCGTCCAACCCTCAAACTTCGGCCGCACCCCTCTGAATCACCCGACAAATACATTCATTACATTGAGACCTACGATTTCATAGAAATGGATGTTTCAGACACTGTCGGCGAAGCCATTTCCAAAGCCGATGCCGTGGTCGGCGTGGAATCCTTTGCTCTCACCATTGCACTTGGCGCCAACCGTCCTGTTTTTTGTAGCCTACCGCCCGGAGCGCCCGCCCTAAGATTGCCTCACAAAGGGATCATTGAAATTAGAGAGACAGCCGTCATACATCTTTGATAAGCGACCCGCCCCGGAATCCGGCGCTGATTTGCTGGCATGTTTAATGCTTAATGCACTCATACATGTCAAACTAATGGACACCGGAATGCTGCACGACAACCTAGAAATTTGCGATCAATCCCTGCTTGTGACGGGTGGCACGGGTACTTTTGGGCGCGCGTTCGTTCGCACAGTGCTCGACCACTGCCCCAAAATTAAACGTTTAGTAGTCTACAGTCGGGATGAATTGAAGCAATTTGAAATGGCGCAGGAATTTCCAGCTGAGAAATACCCGGCGCTTCGTTTCTTCATCGGTGATGTGCGCGACAAAGAGCGCCTGACGCGAGCACTCGAAGGAATTGATACGGTGGTTCATGCTGCTGCACTTAAACAAGTGCCTGCGGCAGAGTACAACCCTTTTGAATTTATCAAGACAAATGTGCTGGGAGCTCAAAACGTCATTGACGCTTGTATGGACAACCAGGTACGCCGCGTGGTCGCGTTATCGACCGACAAGGCGGCAGCCCCCATCAACTTGTATGGTGCAACCAAGCTTTGTAGCGACAAACTTTTCATTGCCGCCAACAACTTTCGCGGCAACCGAGACCTTCGCTTTTCGGTTGTACGTTATGGGAATGTGATGGGATCAAGAGGCTCGGTGATTCCGTTCTTCTTAAACAAAGCTACCACGGGTGTTTTGCCAATCACAGATCCCAATATGACACGATTCAACATCACCCTTGAAGAAGGCGTTGAAATGGTGGTTTGGGCTTTGGAAAAGGCGTTGGGCGGGGAAATTTTTGTTCCCAAAATTCCCTCCTATCGAATTGGTGATGTGGCGCTTGCCATCGGCCCCAATTGCAAGCAAGAAATTGTTGGCGTACGGCCAGGCGAAAAAATTCACGAGGCCATGATCACGCGAAGTGACAGTCCGAACACATTGGATCTGGGTCATTACTATGCCATTCTGGGCAGCATGCACACCAATGTTCGTGAGACATACGTTGAGCATTTCAATGCAAAAGCTGTTGCAAGTGATTTTGAATATGACTCGGGTTCGAACGATATGTTCTTGACTGCAGATGAAATTCAAACATTGATCAAGCAGCACATCGATCCAAAATTTAGCCCCGTTTAAGAAAGAGACACTCATGCTAGTTGTCCACAAAAAACCTGCGCATGTGAAAACATTTCAACGTGGCCTGAATTTGATTCAGCAAGGTCATTTTGATGACGCTGAGAAAGCTTTCAAGTCCATCTTATTGGTGGAGCCTAAAGCCCTAGATGTACGAATCAATCTTGGTTTTATTGCCTTTAAAAAGGGCAATTACGTACAAGCCTACGATATGTTTTCGAAAATCACACAAGAAGTACCGAACGATATTGAGTCACTCAATCGATTGGCACTTTCGGCCATGTATCTTGGTAAATTTGACGAGGCTGAAAAACTACTACTGCAATGCGTTGAGGCAAGGCCTGAACACTACGACACATGGATGAATTTGTGCGCGTTAGCTGGCTTTATGCATGATGAGATCAAAGGCCTTAACTACGCTACCAAAGCTTTGTCTATTCGACCTAACGATGCCAATTCTTATGTGAATTTTGGCAGTACGCTGCAAGCATGCAATCGCCCCAAAGACGCTGCACACGCATTTGAAACTGCGCTGCTACTCGACAAAAAACAAATTGGTGCGCTGGTGAACTTGGGTGTGATCAATGCTCAACTCGGTGATGATGCCAAAGCCATTGAATACTACGACAAAGTCATAGACATCGCCAGCCCTAAAGATGCGATACGGGTAGAAGAAGCCACTTACTACAAGAGCATGAGTTACTTGCGACAAAGTCGACTGAAAGAAGCGTGGAAACTTTATGACCATGGTTTTGCAAAAGGCCTAACGCATGGCCGAGGACCAAGGCGGAGTTTCAAGGTGCCGCAATGGCACGGTGAAGAACTACCCAGCAACGCACGTCTCATGTGTTGGAAAGAGCAAGGTATTGGCGATGAGTTAATGTTTTTATCGTGCCTACCGCAACTGCAAAAACAAGCCAACAACTTGATTGTGGAATGTGACAAAAGACTTGTATCAGCTTTGGCTCGATCTTTTCCGAACATCCACTTTAGAGAAGCTATTTACTACGATGACACAGACCATAGTTCAGTCTATGACGATTTTGACTTTCACATTCCACTGGCATCTGCGTTTGGTCTGATGCGGCAAGATATTGAATCTTTTTCGCAAGCAACACCCATCATTCAACCGATGACAGAACTTCGCGAGAGGCTCAGCAAACGGATCGGCAACAACGATGGCCGCTTGAAAGTCGGTATTTGCTGGCGAAGTGGCAATTTATCCGCCATGCGAAATGTGCACTACACATCTTTGTCAGACTGGCTGCCAATTTTCAGTGCACGGGATGATGTTGATTTTTTCAATTTGCAATATGGTGACTTCATGGATGAAGTCAGAAATGCTAATCAACATTTCAACTTGCATATCAATTGGTGGCCAGATGTTGACTATAAAAACAACCTAGAAGCACTTTTTGCTTTGAGTTCTTCGCTTGATTTAGTGATCACAGTCGGAACGGCAGTGTCAACGATTGCTGCATCTGTTGGAGCGCCTACTTGGTTGATGTCAATGCCCAGTTGGACCACCTTTGGAACTGATCGATTTTTGTCTTTTTCTGATGTTAGATTGTTCAGATCCCAACTGAATGGCGCTGTGAAGGACCAAATCGAGATAGTTGCAAATGAATTAAAAGCTTTTCCCAAAAAAGTTTGAATTTATCTAACCCAAAATAAAAAAACCGCCAGCTCTCGCTGGCGGTTTTTTGCCGAGTAGCTGACTGTGCAGTTACTTGAGCAAGGCCAATACGCTTTGTGGCGCTTGGTTGGCTTGCGCCAACATGGCTGTCGCAGCTTGCGCGATGATTTGTGAACGCGCCAACTCTGTGGTTTCCTTGGCGTAGTCGGTATCCAAGATACGGCTCTTCGAAGCTTCTGTATTGGTAACGATGTTGTCCAAGTTGTTGATGGTGCTGTTCAAACGGTTTTGCATTGCACCCATGTATGAGCGTGCTTTGTTCACAGTCTCAAGCGCATTGTCAATGACTGAAATCGCTTTCGAGGCTGCAGACTTGCTGGACACACCCAAACCAGATACTGCTTGACCGGCTGAAGAACCCATACTTGCTGCATTGACCTCGTGATCAGCTGCGCCCACATTCATTTCTAGCAAACCATGCTCGCCCACCGCCGCGAAGTCACCCAACTCAATTGAGATGGGTTGATTGTTGACAGAATCCAGGCGGATGGCGCCATAGTGAGTTTCTGCTCCACCCAATGCTGGCTTAATGTAAGAGAGCTCACCATAAGCAGTACCATAGAGTGCGGCAGCGGCAATGGTGATGACCCCTGCAGCTTGAGATACTTCGACAGCCGTACCACTGAAACCACTGCCACGACCAGCATACATACCAGAGATTGTATTTTCAATCGCAGCCACCAATGCAGATGCGACTTTTGCCTTGGTATCACCGGACTGAATGGTGTAGCTAACTGTCAGATCTTTTCCGACTTGGCTAGATGAGGTTTTACCCTGGTAGAGGCTCAACTGAATAGTTCTTCCAGCCACAATGTCAGTTGCACTCAGGGTCACAGTTACAGCAGCTGATGAATCGGCCCCTGGATTACTAACCCTTGAATTAACAATGCTTAAATCGCTAACGCGGGCCTCTGTGGTTCGCAATTCAATCTCAACATTACCGTAGGTACTGCTGCCTGCGGCAAATGTAAGCGCATTGCCTGTTACTGTCAAAGCTGTAGCAGACCGTCCACCACTATAGCCAGTTTGGCCGTTTACTTGTGTAGCAGTATTCAATACTGCTTGTCGCAATGCAGATGCAACACTGCTCTTAGTATCACCGGTTTTGATGGTGTATGAAGCTGCAAATGAGGCTGCCGTTTGACCATCACCACGAGCAACGATCTGGATTGTTCGTCCAGCCACAACATCAGCGCTGGTGATAGTGATTGTTCGTGCAGCTAATGAATTTCCCATCGCACTGACAGTTGATGTCAAGCGTGTTGTGATGTTGGGATCGACATGTCCAATTGCAACGCTTTGTACATTGGCACCTGACAGCGTCATGTTGTTGCCAGAAACAGTGGCAACCAGACCTGTTTCGCCCGTTTTAGCATTGATATTGTCGGCAAAAGCTGACAATGTAGAACCCATCTTGATTTGGGTGCCATTGAGTGTGACTGACTGTTCGTTCGGGAAAGTGACGCCCGACATATCAAATGTCTGCTCGAAGTAAGCTGAAGCACTTACTCCTGTTTGCTCGGTGAAGTTGTTGATAGCGTCTAACTTGCCTTGGAAACTGTCAGTTTTGATGTCAGCATCCCAAATTTCTACGCCATTGATGGTCACATCGGTCTTTGTCCAAGGACCTGCCACACCAGCTGATGTCAAGGCTACGCCTGTGGCTGTGTAGTTTTCTTGCTCCGGCTCGCTGGTAACTTCACGGAAGCCCAAAGTGGCCAAGTCAGTCAAAGTACCTGGGCTTGATTGGCCGTAGTTGCCACGCTCCACGCGAATGGGTGAACCATCTTTGGATTCAAGCTTCAAGAAACCTTTGAATGTGCCGTTTGTATAGGTTGCAGCTGCGCCGCCATCAATAAAACCAGAACCGCCGTCATAATTGCCAGCACCCGAACCCGACTGGTCGTTCACCATGATGGTTGCGCCAGTGTCGTTTGACAAGACCAGACGGCCAGTGTCATCCACAGATGCTTTCACCAAGCCATTGGCTTCAGCGTTGATGTTAGCCACCAGCTCGTCCATGCTGTTGGACGCTGTGATGTTGAAAGTAGTCGCTTCGGCTGAGGTTGCACCCAGAGCTTGCACCTTGATTTGCAGCTGACCATTGGTGGTTACACCGTTGCCCACATTTTTAGCAACGACCACGTTAAAGCCTGAAGCTGTCACATTGTCAACATTGTCGTTGATGTTTTTGATGATGGCTTCCATGTCATCTGTTGCCTTGATGGCACCCAGAGCTTGACCGTTGATCTCAATATCGCCCTTATCAACAGCTGCTGGGCTGATGCGTGTGCTCACAAGCATATCGCCACCAAATGCATTGGGGCTCATGCCCAAGTCTTTGGTTTTCATAGAAGCAATGTCGACAGCCATGGTTTGGTTGGCTTTGTCACCAATTTGCAATGTTTTTTGCTTGAAGGAACCATCCAAAATATTCATGTTGTTGAATTGGGTGGTAGTAGCAATGCGATCGATTTCGAGTTTCAACTGCTGAACTTCGTCATCCAATGCAGAACGGTCTTGTGCGTTGTTTGTGTCGTTGGTTGACTGAACTGCGAGCTCACGCATGCGCTGCAAGATGTTGCTGATTTCGTCAGTTGCGCCTTCAGCGGTTTGAATCAAAGAAATGCCATCGTTGGCATTTTTAATTGCCATGTTCAAGCCACGGCTTTGCGCTTCCATACGGGTGCTGATGGCCAAGCCAGCAGCATCGTCTTTGGCCGAATTGATGCGCTTGCCAGTCGACAAACGCTCCATGGTTGTCGACAGCGTGCGGTTGTTTTTCATAATCGCGTCTTGAGCGACAAGCGACTTCACGTTTGTGTTAATGACTGACATGATGTTCTCCTATTAGGTAGATCACATTGGGTTAAGAAAAGTCAGAATTTCTTTTCGAATTCCTGATAGCAAATGATTCGGCGTAAAAAATGTTTACTTGAGCAAGTTTTTTGTTTTTTTGAAGATTTAGGCGCTGCCATCGTGCAGCCAGCCCTTGAAGGCTTCAATGCTGTGAGCAACTTTGACGACTACTTCATTGGGTATTTGGCGAATGACCTCGCCCGACTCAGCGTTGCGCACTGTGACCACAGGCCGGCCCAAAACTCGGTCAACACCGATGTTCAGGTCTCTTCCGCTGTCTTTCATCATGTCGTTGAGACGCTGCACGGAGTCTTCAATGGCATGTGCCAATAGCTGCATGTCTTGACCCACTTCGGCTTTTTTAGCGAAGTTGGCCTTGGCGACTTCTTGAACCTCTACCTTGGGGCTGGAGGTTTCAGCGACAGGTTGCACGCGCGGCGCGGCTCTGTCCGCTTGTGACAGGCCGCCTGATACAGGACTGAATGATTGAATACTTGATGACATTTCCCACCATCCATTTCTTGAGCTGTTGCGGGCATAGCCAGCAACTGAACCCGCATGTGCGGGCCCTTGTCAGTCTGTTATCGGCAGGAAGAAAATAAACTTTAGGGAGATTGAATAAAAAATTTGACCGATAGAAATTAACTATTTAAGGTTATTTATTGGTGTACATGGCCATCAAACCTTCAAAACTGCTCTTCAAGCTGGTTTTCATGCTGTTGGTTTGGCCTACCAAGCTCTCCATCACACCAAACTGCTTGGTGTAGCGTTGCAACAAGCTGTCCATGCGGGTTTGCAATTTCGTCAAGTCTTCTTTGTACTTGGTGTTTTGCTGGTTGGCAGTTGCTGTATTGGTGGTCAAAGCGCCCTTGGCACCAATGATGTTGTTGAGTTTTTTAACAGCATCACCCGCATAGCCAGCGCTCAAGGTGCTGAATGCACCTAGGTTGTTGTAACCGCCAGTGAATGATTTGACGACATCGTCAAAGTTGTCTTTGAGCACAGTGTCTAGCTTGGTTTCATCCAGCGTCATCACGCCTTTTTCATCGATCTTGACACCCATTTGCCACAACGCACCCACCGTGCTGCCTGGCGTTGAGGAGTTACCAGAAAACATGCCACGCAGTTGCTGACGCATGGCATTGACGGTTGAGTCGCCCACCAAGGTGGCGCCATAGGTGTCTAGCGTTGAATTTGGATTGGAGACTTCCGTCAAAATGTCGCGGGTGTCTTTGTAGGCAGTGACCAGCGCTTTGATTTTGTCTTTGATAGGCGCCGTGTCGCGATTGAGCGTCAAGGTGGCGGCTGAACTGGTGGTGGCTTTCAAATCAATCGTCAAGCCCTGCACCGCATCTGTGATGCTGTTGCTGGCGCGGGTGTAGGTGATGCCATTGACTTTGATTTGCGCATCTTCAGCAGCTTGATTGGCTGCCAAACCTGCAGGGAACGACACGCCCGGGCTACCGTTGCCCGTGCCGTAATTGGCGCTGATACCAAAGACATTGCTTGCCCCGGTGGCACCTGTCAGCACAATTTGAAAAGGATTGGCAGAGCCATCACCTGTGTTGACCAACTGCGCTTTAACTGTGGTGCCCGATGCATTGATGGCCGCGACGATGTCTTGCGGTGTGTCTTTGCCTGCTGCTAACTCTAAACGCTTGGTGGCACCGCTGACCGCGATGTCCGTCACATTGCTGCGTGCTGTTGTGCTGGTGAAGGTGACATTGGCACCATTGTTGGCAGCCGACGAAAAGCCGGTCAATGTGCCAGAAAATGTACCTGTGCTTGGGTTGGTGGGGGTGCTGTTGGCAGCAGCGCTGGCAAACGCTTGCGCCACTTGCGCAGCCGTGGTGGCACCCGTTGAGGTGTAGGTCAACCCGGCCACGGTCACGGTTTGGCCAGCCACCATGTCTTTGAAGGTAACCAACGATGTCTCATTTGCAGTAGTGACACCCTGCGTAACCGTCGCAATTGGCAAGAACGCAAGCTGACTGCTGCTGAAAGAAAGATCAGCCACATTGCTTGCTGCAGAAGCACTGGTGAACAAGACTTGGTTGTTTGAAGCTGCAGCAGAGCCAAAACCAGTCAAAACACCCGTGAACCCACCTTTAGCAGTATTTCCCGATGTGTCACCTGCATTGAGGTTAGCAAAAGCAGTGGCCACTTCCTGAGCTGTATTGGCCGATGACGCGGTGTAGGTCAACCCTCCGACTGTGACGGACTCGCCCATAGCCAAGTCTTGAAATGTGATCAACGACGTTTCCGTGACTGGGGCTTGTCCCTGTGTGGTGACCACAGTTGGCGTGACATTGGCGCTGGGGCCGACCGTCAAATTCAAACTCATGGCGCGACCGCCATTGAGCGAAGCGGTGGCAGAGGGCACACCTGCGCTGACTGTGCGCTGTGATTTGGCCAAGCGCAGCACTTCCACATCGTGGGTGCCGGTCAATGCCGTGGCGCTGGGCGTCACGCTGAAGGCGCTGGTGTTGCTGTTACTGGCAGTCAGGGTGTTGAAACTGTCGCGGTCTTTGAGGGCTGAGAAAGAGTTTTTCAGTTCAGTCATCATGAACATGATGGCTGAATAGCCGGATACGCGCTTTTCGTTTTTTGAAATCTTGTTGTTGATCTCTGTCTCTTTGGGCAAACGCTCTGCTTCAACCAAGCTTTCGGCAAGCGAGGCAACATCAACACCCGAGCCCGCGCCCATAGATGTCATGATTTTTTGTGCATTGGCGCGATTGGTCGCAGCTGCGCTGGCTGCAGCCGAAGAAGCAGATGTGGTAGCTGAACTGACAGAAGAAGTCGCCATTTAATACTTTCTCGTATGACTCTTTCGACCTGAAACCGAAAAACTGAAGTCCCTCAATTCAAATACTTGAACAAACTCAACTGCGAAATCTTGGCAAAGCTGCTTTGTGCAGCCTCTAGCGCCAGTTGGTCTTTGTTCATCCGCGTGATGGCCTCGGTGTAGTCGAGGTCTTCGACATCGGAACGGGTGGTTTTCAAGCGCAGCATGATTTGGTCGAGCACGCTGTTTTGCATATCCACCACGGTTAGATCTGCACCAACTTGGGCCAAGCCTTCGCTCACGCCGTTTTGCAGGGTGTCAATTTCTTTCAAGCCACGTTGCATGTTGGTGCGATCGCCGCTTTTGACGGCATCGGTCAAGTCTGCGAGGGACTGAAAGAAGTCGACACCTACTCGGTTGCCTTTGTCGTCTTCGCGCACCACGCGCACAAACGCATCTGAGCCGGGCAGGTTCAGGTTCATGCGGCGGTTGTCGCCCACATTGACTTTCATGCGAGCATGATCGCCTTGGTACATCACGCGACCCGTGGCGTCTTTGCTGAAGGCTGGTTCGCCTGCGCGGCTGCCAGAAAACAAATAGTTGCCGTTGCTGTCTTGGCTGTTGGCCAAGCTCAAAATTTGGTCTCGCAAGGCGTTCATCTCTAAAGCTACTGCCTGTCGGTCTTGTGTGCCCAAGGTGTCGTTGGCGGCTTGCATGGCCAATTCTTTGATGCGAAACATCACATCGGTGGTGTTTTTCAAGGCGGTTTCTTCAGCCGTCAAACGGATGTTGACCGATTTCAATGCGTCTTGATAGCCTGTTTGCCGCGCAATTTCCGACTCTAAGCGCGTGACCAATGCGGCCTTGTCCGGCTCGTCACTGGGCTTGACAATTTGTTTGCCTGTGGACAATTGCTCTTGCGTTTTAGACAAGTTGGCTTGCACATCGCCCAACATTTTGGTGGAGCGATCAAAGTAAAGAGTGGTTGAGATTTTCATGATGCATTACCTCGATCAATTGATTTGTACGATGGCGTCAAACAACTGACCCGACACTTGCAAAGCTTTGGCTGCCGCTTGGTAGGCCTGTTGGTAACGCACCAAGGCGGCCGCTTCGTCGTCTAAGTTCACACCGGCGACTTTGTCGCGTGACTCGATGGCTTGCGCGTTCACTACCTTCAAAGCTTCTTGTGTGATGATGGCCTGTTGCGACAGGTTACCCACCGTGTTGATTTGGTCAATGTAGGTGTTACCAATGGTTTTTCCGCCTGCAACAGGTCGCTTGCTCAACTCGAACATGTCCAACATGTTGACGTTGTTGACCAAGCCATCTTGGTTACCGTCGATTTTGAACACATCACCCACGCTGGCCGCATGGCTGAGCTTGAGCTGCAGGCCCTGAAACTCAATGGTGGGCTCTAACACATTGGGATCGTAGTAACGGTCAGCCAACTCGGTGCCCGTTTTGGCATCGATGATGCTGTAGCGATCAGCCGCGGTGAACTTGACCAACAACGATTGGCTGCGCAAGTTGTCACGCGGGTTGTCTGGTTGACCTTCAAAACCCACAGCCACTTTGGCCGAGCCCTTGCCAGTCACAAACAAGAGCAAGTCGTCTGGGCTTCCCTCTTCAATGTAAGCACCCGTTCTCAAACCAAGCACCGACATGTCATATGGGTCGCCAAAGGTTTCAACCGGTGGGTCACCTGTGGTGTAAGAGCCAAACGAGAGTCTGATTTCTACTTCGGTTGGGTCGATCGGGTCTTTGGCCAAAGTTTTGGTCAAACGCTCTGTCACCCCGTATTCACGCGGCTCTAAACCCAAGGCGTTGGGGAAGTAGTTACCGTCTTTGTTCTTGCCCGGTCCCACCGAAATGTTCAAAGAACCTTTGGGGTCGGTGACGCTGAGTTTCAAGTCGTTGTATTCGTCGATCGAGGCCACCACACCGGTCTCATGCACTTTGGCATTGATGGCAACCACCATGTCTTTGATGGAGGCCACACTGTTGGGCACACCCAAAATGGTGACACCGTTCAATTCAAGCGGTCGCTGAAAGTCCAAGTCGGTGGCAGCCACACGGTACTCGCGGGCCACTTGCATCATTTGCACTTGGCCACCATAGGTACCAGGCGACACATTGAGCGCGTTGCCTGTCAAGCTGGAGTTGATGGTGATCGGACTGCCTTGTGGGTCGGTCAACACCAAGTCGCCGTCTTTCAAGCTGGCGATGACGCCCGTGTTGGCCGCGTTGATGTTGTCCACCAATGTTTCCACATTGTCAGCGGTTGCAATGCTCTGGCCGTTGATGCTCAAGGGCTTTTCCAAATCAATGCCTGATACAGGCGCTCTGACGGTGCTCGATACAAAAGCACGCACATTGCTTTGGTCAGACACACTGGCTCGGATGGCCATGGTGCCGCTGTTGGAGCCTGCTGTTTCGTCTACCCGTGTGAGCTTGACATCTTTGAGCTCGCGACCGAGTTTGTCGGTCAACACCAATTGCCCGTCCGACACGATCACACTGATGCTGTTGCTTTCATCTTCGGCACGCAATTCGGTTTGCAAATGCGCAGCCAAATCACCCAAGGTGGTCAACCCATTCAGGTTAGCGAAGTCGTAATCGACACCGCCCAAATTCAGCGAAAAATTTGAAAAGCCTTGGCCAACACCTGCACCAAAGGTCACACCGGTGAAGGTGACTTGCGATTGACTATTGAGCCAGTTGGCTACTTGCATGGCAGCCGATTGAATTTCAACATCACCTGCCACAGCACCGGTAGCATCTGCAGCTGGGGTGAGCGAAAAGTTTGTGATGTCACGCCCTAAGCCATCGGTGATCAAGATGTCTGCGTTGTTGTTGATGAGGGTGACATCAAAGTTAGAAGCCCCAGCATCCACAGATGTGCGCAATTTGGCTTTGATTTGTGCGGCCAAGTCCGTCATGGAGGTGACCGAAAAATTGTTCAGACTGACAGAGGTGCCATTGACCAAAGCCGTGAAATTGAATTTTGGGCTGGCTGTTGAGCCGAGTTTCAAGCCAGCGATCACCACATCGGTAGATGTTTTGGGGGTCAGCTTGCCCAGGTCAAAACCGTTGAGCTGCATAGCGCCAGCGGCAATGGTGGACTTGACTGATGCAATGCGCCCCGTCTCCAACATGGCAGGAATGGGCGCCGAAGGCATGGCAAAGCCGTTGGCATCAAAGTTTTGACGGTACAAGGTTTTGGCCTTGGCACCATAAAACATGTCTAGGCCACGGTAAGCGTAGTTGCCACTCTTGTTGATGTATTTGTCGCTGTAAACGGCATCCGCTGAAAAACCATTGTCGGGTTTGAACAGTTGGTACTTTTCTGTTTCAGTCAGCGTTTGACCTAAGAGCTGGCGACCGTCGCGCGTTAAGACTTGCAACTGCTGACCAGGTTCGGCCTCATCCAAATAGAAGGTGGCTCCCACACCAGCGGCCATGGTGGTAACGGGCACGAATTCGCGTGAGCCATCGACCTTGAACAACACACCCGCCGAGGCGTTGGGGTTGTTCACCAAGGCGCTATTGCTCAAAGCGGTGGTGGGCATGGTGCCTGTGAATTTGACGGTGGCACGTGTGGTGGTGATGTTGGTGTTGCCTTCGCTGATGCGAAACTGCGCAGCTGTCGCCACACGCAAACCATCTGACAGACGCAAATTGACGCCGGCAGCGGCCTGCGGTTTGCTGGTGTCAATGGCAAACAAGTCGACACCGATTTGTCCGTAGCCGTCAATGCCATTGCGTTGCACCGCATTGGTTTCATTGACAAATGTTTGCGCCAATGCATTGAGGTTTTTTTGGGAAGGCTCGAGCACTTGGCTGATGAAGGCTTGGTAGCCGCCCATCAAGCCGCCGCTGATGGCCGGCAAAGGTTCAGAGGTGCCATAAGGGTCCAACACAAAATCCAACTTGCCACTGGCCGACGATGTCAAACCAATGGGGCGTGGCTTTTGTCCGTCGACCACCAAGCCTTCTTTCATGGTGCCACCCAAGCTGACATTGACTGTGCCGTTTTGTGCAAACGAGACTTTGGTGCGCACCAACTCAGAGAGTTGGCGCAAGGTCAAATCGCGTCGGTCCAACAACTCTGCAGGTTGACCTTCGAGCGTGGATGAGCGTGACATGCTCTGGTTGATCAGCGCCAGTTGACCGGTGAGTGTGTTGATTTGTGCGGCCACACTCTCTAGGCCCTGACGGGTTTCAGTGACCACCAAATCCAATTGGGTAGACAGTTCACCAAAACGCGAACCCACGCCTTCTGCGCTGCGCAAAAAGCTGGTGCGCAACACTGTGGACGCAGGGTCGGTGGACAAATCGCTGGCGGAGGCAAAGAAGTCATCGAGCGCCGAGCTCAAACCAATGTTTTTATCACCCATGATGTCCATCACCCGCTTGGTGTAGTCCACCATCGGCGTTTGCGCGGACAAATCGCTGTTGCTGTTGCGTAAATTGGATTCTGCAAATTCGTCGTACTGGCGTTTGATGTTTTGCAACATCACACCGGTACCGATGTACATGCTGGCTAATTTTTTAGGCGCGCTGTCTTTCAACACCACGTCTTGACGCGAGTAGCCCTCGGTGTTGACATTGGCAATGTTGTTGCTGACCGTGCTCAAAGCACGCTGGTAAGCACTGATGGCATTGCTGCTGATACCCAACATGTCACTCATGGCTTACCTCCATTGAGTTTCATGCTCTCACGCAGGGGTTTGAGCGTTGGTTTCTCCAGCGCGAATGGCTTTGTGGTGGTGGCCGTGAGCGGTATGGCTTGGGCGGGTGGGTTCAACGCCATGCCCTGTTGCTCGCGCGCTTTGAGCATGTCAGCTGTGCTTTGCTGTGCTGGCATGCGTTGTCTGACAGCACGCTCCATGAAATCTGCCACACCCATGGCACCGCGTTTGGCCATTTGCAAAGACACTTCTTTGTCAAACATGCCTTCGAAGGTTTCGCGTGCACTCGATTCGTTGTCTTCGTCTTTGAAACCGTTGTTGGCTTCACGCATGGACTTCATCATCATCTGAATGAACATGCCTTCAAACTGCTGCGCGGTTTCTTTCAAAGCTTTGTCTTGGTTTTGAACTGCTTTGCCACGCAATTCACCCAAGCCAGAAAAGTCCAGATAGGACTTAGCGGTGGTGGTATCGACGGGGCTGCTCATGACAAGGCTCGTTGTGAATGATTAAATGATGACCAACTCAGCACGCAAACTGCCTGAGCTTTTCAAAGCTTCCAAAATGGCAATCAAAGCAGAGGGCGTGGCGCCAACTTGGTTGACGGCGTCAACAATTTGACGCAACTCAACACCGGGTTGGAACAAGAACATGGGCTTGTTTGGCTCAGCCACTGCAATGTCAGCGTTTTGGTTGGCGGCTGTTTGACCACCCGCCAATGCATTGGGTTGTGACACTTCGTTGGTGGCAGAAATGGCCACCGAAATGGTGCCATGCGACACCGCTGCAGCCGTCACACGCACAGAGCGGTTGATGACCACCGTACCAGTGCGCGAATTGATGACCACGCGTGCAGGGGGTTCGCCTGGGCTGACCTCGAGCGATTCGATCATGCTCATAAAGGCCACACGTTGATTCAAGTTTTGGGGTGCTCGTACCGATACCGATACACCATCCAAAGCTTGTGCGACGCCATCGCCAAATTTTTTATTGATAGCATTGACAATGGCAGAAGTGGTTGAAAAATCGTTTTCACGGATGTTGAGCACCACATTTTCAGATGTCTCAAACGGGTTGTCCACAATGCGCTCCACAATGCCACCACTGGGAATGCGGGCTGATGTTGGCACACCAATGGCCACACGCGAACCGGCTGCACTGGCGTCAATGCCTGTTGCCGTCAAGGCACCTTGTGCGATGGCATAAATCTCACCATCCACACCGCGCAAGGCGGTCATCACCAAACTGCCGCCCCGCAAATTGCTTGCTTTGCCGATGGCTGACACATTCACATCAATGCGCTGACCTGGCTTGGCAAAACCAGGCAGCTCAGCTGTGACCAACACCGCGGCAGAGTTTCGGATGTCTACCCTGGCTGCAGTCACTGCATTTTCAAAGTCAGTCAAAGGGCCATCAATGCGCACACCCATTTGGGCCAACATGGCTTTCATGCTTTGTGTGGTGAAAGGCACTGAAGCATCATCACCTGTACCCTGCAAGCCCACCACTAAACCATAACCAATCAATTGGTTGGAGCGTTGCGAAGCCAACATTGTCAAATCTTTCACACGATCGGCATGTGCCAGACCGCTAGCCAAGACATAACCTACCAGCAAACTGGTCTGAATGAATTTAGAAAAGCATTTCATCATGTGTGAATCCAATCAGAACGGCCAAAATTTATGGATGAGGCTGGTGCCCCACCCCGCTCTGGTGGCGTTGGCCAAATCGCCAGAACCACGGTAAGCAATTTGGGCATTGGCCAAGCGACGCGATTGCACTGTGCTGTTGGGGCCAATGTCTTCTGGACGAATCACACCCGACACCTGAATCACTTCGGTGCCTTCAGACAAACCCAATTTCTTTTCGCCACGAATGACCAAATTGCCATTCGCCAAAATTTCAACCACCGTCACAGCCACAGAACCTGACAAAGACGCTTGCTGATCAGCCTTGCCTTTGCCAGTGCTGCTGGTTTTGTTTTCGTTCAGGTCAATGCCTTCTAAGAAGGGGCTCATCTTGCCGACTTTGGTGCTCATACCGGTAGGCAAACTGTTTTTGGCTTCACGGCTCACATCGGTGTTTTGTGTGCGTGCTGCTTGTGTCGATTCGTTAAGCAACACGGTGATGATGTCACCCACTTGGTAATTGCGACCACGGCCAAACCAAGCGTCGCTTTGGCGATTGCTGTAAATGCCGCCGGTGGCAATTTTTGGCCGGTCTGAGGCCAAGGGATAGACCGGTTGAAATTCGGGTGAAGGTCGCAAGACCATATCGACCGGCTCGGTGGCACAGCCTTGCAACAAGGCCAACGCAGAGACGATCAACAAAGGACGCAAAGTATTCATGGTGCGCCTCTATCAAACGTTTTGGTTCAAGAACTTCAACATGCCGTCCACCGCAGAGATGGCCTTCGAGTTGATTTCGTAAGCGCGCTGGGTTTCGATCATGTTGACCATTTCTTCCACCACATTGACGTTAGACGATTCGAGCGACCCCTGTTTGAGAGCACCTGCACCGTTCAAACTGGGGGTTTGAATTTGCGCCGCACCACTAGAGGGTGAGGCTTCGTACAAGTTGTTACCAATGGGCTTCAAACCACTTGGGTTGATGAAGCGCGCCGTCTGCACTTGACCGATGTTTTGCGAACCACCACCGGCCACAATTTCAACCGACACTGTGCCGTCATGACCAAATGTCACGCTGGACGCGTTGTCAGGAATCACAATGTTAGGCAGGAGTGGAAAGCCAGAGGCGTTGACCACTTGACCGGTGTTGTTGATCTTGAAATTGCCATCGCGCGTGAACGCGGTGGTGCCATCTGGCATTTGAATTTGAAAGAAACCACCACCCATGATCGCCAAATCGAGTGGCGACTGGGTGTTGATCAAGTTGCCTTGCAAGTGCAGTTTTTCGGTGGCATTGATCTTCACACCGGTACCGAGCATCAAGCCCGTGGGTGAGAGGGTGTTGTTGGTGGTTTGACCACCGGGTTGTTTGACGTTTTGATAGAGCAAGTCTTCAAAGACGGCGCGGTCACGCTTAAAACCCGTGGTGTTCACGTTGGCCAAGTTGTTGGAAATGACATTCATCCGCGTTTGCTGCGCGTCAAGACCTGTCTTAGCTACCCACAATGATGCGTCCATGGCTTTCGCCCCCTTTACTCAATCAAAAATCGTCAGTTGCTCCTCATCATGGAAGCGCCTGACTCATCGTTGG
>JACCDY010794136.1_pt1 | contig 25749 bp, 20 predicted proteins | sample 7446391 | NCBI WGS metagenome assembly JACCDY01 (sample SAMN15323451, study PRJNA562643) | freshwater metagenome | isolation source: river surface water | place: USA:Blue River Watershed | collected 2017-08-18 | reverse complement strand
CGTGTAATACTGGAAAGGTGAGCCTAGGAATTAGCAACGAACCGATTGCGTCAACACCCAATAAGAGCTTTGCTTGGACGTTGATCCTGACCGGTATTTTGGGTTGGATTGCCGCTTTCACCCTCACACTCGAGCGCATCCATGTGGCAACAAACCCAGATGCAACCCTGAGCTGTGACATCAGTCCCTTTATTTCCTGCAAATCGGTGATGCTAACCGCACAGGCTTCCCTGTTTGGCTTTCCAAACCCGCTGATCGGGTTGAGCGCTTTTATAGTTCCGGTTGTAGTCGGCGCTGCAATCTTGAGCGGTGCAAAGTTTGCAGCATGGTTCTGGCGGCTTTTCAGCCTGGGCGTGACTTTGGGCTTCTTATTCGTTCTTTGGCTTTTTATTCAAAGCTCGTTTGTAATCAATGTCTTGTGCCCATACTGCATGGTGGCCTGGGCGGCTATGGTTCCGATGTTCTGGAAAGTAATCCTGTTCGGAACCAAAGACGGATTCATCGACACACCACTTAGGTTTGTAGATTTCTTTGACCGCGCTTACGACAAGGCCTGGCTGTTCACTCTGATCACTGAGCTGGTAATTGTCCTAATTATCGTGCTCCGCTTTTGGCAGTGGTGGCCGACCCTCTTCTAGAGGTGCCTGTAATCTAGCGACCTAGGATTTGGGCGCTTAGAACCAGAGAGCTAGTTCGCGGGCGGCAGATTCCTCTGAGTCAGAACCGTGGACTAGGTTTTGCTGGACCTTCAGACCCCAGTCGCGACCCAAATCTCCACGAATTGTGCCAGGAGCCGCCACGGTTGGGTCGGTGGCGCCGGCTAGTGAACGGAACCCCTCGATTACTCGGTGCCCTTCAAGCTTGATGGCAACAACATCTCCTGAACCCATGAACTCAACAAGTGGTTCGTAAAAAGGCTTACCCTCATGCTCGGCGTAGTGCATCGCCAGCAATTCACGGCTAGGGGTCAACTTCTTGAGATCGGCAACAACATATCCCTTGGCCTCACATCGAGCAATGATCTCACCGATGAGGTTGCGCTTAACACCGTCAGGCTTTACCAAGACTAGAGTTTGCTGAATTTCTGACATTTACTGTTCCTCCGACTGAATATCGCCCAGTCCGCGTTCATAAGCGGCTCTTGCTTTGTCAATAGTGCTACCTGCGATCATCGCCCATGCCCAAAGACAGACGAAAATACCGCCGATTACGTACATGAGTGGAACCCAGATACCGGTACTAACGACCACAATCTGAAGGAACCAGCCCCAAGCATACGAAAACTTTTTACCCAGGACTGCCGGGGTGAGGATGAGCAGGAAGGAGATTGACAACCCCACGGCCCAGACAGTCGGTCCGTCGGCAACCTTGAGACCAAAAGCCACGAGCATGGCAAAAAATACGACAAATGACTCGAAAGCCATGAGCATGGAGCCCAGGGTTCGTTGGGTAGAACGGTTACGCATCTTGTTCGGCCTCTATCTGTTTTAGTTTTAGAACCTCGCCGACTAGGGTTATCGAGCCGGTTGCAACGATTGCCCCGGCTTGACCTGCCGGCAGCATCAGGATGGCTTCGGCCATGGCCCACTGCGGATTTGACTGAACCCGAACGCGATCCTCGCCGAAAACTTCACGGGCCAAAACGGCCAGTTCCTCAGCAGGTATCGCCCGCGGAGACGCGGACTGAGTGATGACAAATTCTACGAAAGAATCATCAAGCTCTTCGAGGAGAGCCCGAGCATCTTTTTCGGCCAAGATAGAAACCACACCAATTGCATATGGCGAGCCGAAATCGTCTTTCAGTGCCTTAGCAAGCGATTTCGCGCCCTCTGGGTTATGCGCGGCATCAAGAATGGTTAGCGGCTCGCGCCCAACCACCTGCAAACGACCTGGCGAAGAAAAGTCAGCGAAAGCAGCACGCACGACATCGTCCATAATCCTCTGGTCTCCGCCGCCGAGGAACGCCTCAACTGCGGCCACCGCAAGGGCGGCATTCTGAGCCTGATAGAAGCCGTGAACCGGAAGGTTCAAGTCGTTATACTCGCCGGCAAGAGTTCGAATAGAAACAGTCTGGCCAAGGATGTTCGGCTCAGACGAAAGCACTTCGAAACCAACGCCGTATGCGGTCATTTTTTCGGCAACTTCGGCAGCACGAACCTCAAGCTGCTCGAAGGCCTCGGCCGACTGAGTTGAACTGAGCACGATTGCGCCGGGTTTGATAATTCCAGCCTTGGTTTTGGCAATTGCAGCGAGGGTGTCACCCAAGCGGTCGGCGTGATCGATGGAAATCGGTGTAAACACAGCCACATCACCATCAGCGACGTTGGTTGAATCCCACTCGCCACCCATACCAACTTCTAGCACCAAAACATCTACAGGAGCATCGGCAAATATTGAGAATCCCAAAACGGCAAGCGCTTCAAAGAAAGTCAACGGCTCGTCGCCGGAAGCAGCTAATTCTTCGTCAACTAGGCCAAGGATCGGCTCGATTTCAGTCCAGACCGAATAAAGTCGCTCGTCGCTGACTGGCTCTCCGTCGAGTGACATACGCTCGTTGAGTTTGACTAGGTGCGGGCTAGTGAAACGTCCGGTTCGAAGTCCGTGTTCCCGCAAAAGCCTCTCGGCGAAACGAGCGGTGCTGGTCTTGCCATTGGTGCCGGTGATGTGAATAACGCGGTAGGCCTTTTGAGGGTCACCCAACAGCTGGGTTGCCCGCAGCGTTGGTTCTAATCTTGGCCTTATCTGATTCTCTGGAACCCGCTTCAAGAGCGCGGCCTCAACCTCTAGGGCTTTGTTCTCCCAGTACTGGTCGGTTTCGCTAAATTCACTCAAAGTTTTTCCACCAAAACAGCAACCTGCTGACCTTCACCGACGGCGACTGCCGCCTCCGTGACAGCCGCGGTAACTGAATCAAGCTCAAGGGTCAAGGTTTCTGACTTAACCAAATCAGCATGCACACTTACGGCTGCAAGAACATCGGCATCAGCAGTCAAGGTGAGTTTGATGCGGTCACTTACGTCCAAGCCAGCCTCTTTACGGGCGTTCTGAACGGCACGGATAACATCGCGAGCCAAGCCTTCTGCTGCTAACTCCGGCGAAACAGCACCGTCGAGAATCAAGAATCCACTCGGCAAGATTCCAATGTGATCGGTAGATTCCTCGCCAGAATCAGCTTTGGCAACCAAGTCGATGGCATACTCGCCCTCAATTAGCTCAACCCCACCGACTACGACCTTGCCGTCGGCGTCTGACCAGTCACCAGATTTCGAGGCCTGGATAACCGCCTGAACGCTCTTGCCGATTCGAGGGCCGGCTGCACGAGAATTAACCGTCAAGCGCTTTACTACGCCAAATTCATCGGCCGAGTCCAGAGACATTTCGACCAGCTTGACCGACTTTACGTTCAACTCCTCAGCAATGATGCCGCTGAACTGCTCGAGTTCAGCCGCTTGCTTAGTAACGACCGTTAGGGTGGCTAGTGGAAGACGTACTCTAAGACCAGCTGTCTTTCGAAGACTGTTGGCCACAGAACTAACGCTTCGCACCTGGTCCATCGCTGATACCAATGCGGCATCGTGCGGCAAGCCGGTTGCATCTGGCCAGCTTTCAAGGTGAACACTTCGTCCACCAGTCAGGCCACGCCAAATTTCTTCGGTCACCATCGGAAGCAATGGCGCTGCCACGCGGCAGACAATCTCAAGAATTGTGTAGAGAGTGTCGAACGCCTCAGCTGAACCCTCCCAGAAGCGGTCACGAGAGCGACGAACGTACCAGTTTGTCAGGACATCCGCGAAGTCGCGCAGGGCACCGGTCGCAGAGTATGAGTCAAATCGGTTCAGGTGTTGCTCAACCTCGATAACCAAATCGTGGGCTTTAGACAACAGGTAACGGTCAAGGACATCGGTGCTGTCTACTGACCACTTAGCTTCATAGTTTGCTGCGTTTGCATACAGCGAGAAGAAGTAATAGGTGTTCCACAAAGGCAAAAGCACCTGACGAACACCCTCACGGATTCCCTGCTCAGTGACGATTAGATTGCCACCACGAAGGATTGGGCTGGACAACAGGAACCACCGCATTGCATCGGCGCCATCGCGGTCAAAAACCTCATTGACATCTGGATAGTTGCGCAATGACTTCGACATCTTTTGCCCATCATTACCCAAAATGATTCCGTGAGAAACCGCTGACTTGAAAGCTGGGCGATCAAATAGTGCGGTTGAAAGTACGTGCAGGGTATAGAACCAACCGCGGGTTTGACCCACATACTCAACGATGTAGTCACCCGGGTTGTGCGAGTCAAACCAATCACGGTTCTCGAACGGATAGTGAGCCTGCGCGAAAGGCATGGAACCTGACTCGAACCAGCAATCCAGAACCTCAGGAACTCGACGCATTGTTGACTTGCCGGTCGGGTCATCTGGGTTTGGTCGGGTCAACTCATCAATAACCGGGCGGTGGAAGTCCTCAGGGCGGACACCAAAGTCACGTTCCATCTCATCCAGAGAACCGTAGACATCGATGCGTGGGTAATTTGGATCGTCCGACTTCCAAACCGGAATCGGAGCGCCCCAGAATCGGTTTCGGCTAATGGCCCAATCGCGAACGTTTTCCAACCACTTTCCAAAGGAACCATCCTTGGTGTGGTCAGGGGTCCAATCGATCTGCTGATTTAGTTCAAGCATGCGATCGCGCAACTTTGTGGTCTCCACAAACCAAGACGAAACAGCCTTGTAGATGAGCGGGTTCTTGCAGCGGTAACAGTGTGGATATGAGTGCTCGTAGCTTGCCTGACGCAGCACCCGCCCATTGGTCTTCAGTAGTTGAGAAATCGGCTTGTTGGCTTCGAAAACGTGCTGACCCTCGAAGTCAGTGATCAGGGAGTTGAACTCGCCACGTTCGTTGATCGAGACATAGGTTGGGATACCCGCAGCATTACAAACGTTTTGGTCGTCCTCACCGTAGGCCGGAGCCTGGTGGACGATGCCGGTGCCGTCAGAATCGGCTACGTAATCTGCCACGACTACCTGCCAGGCATTTTCAATCTCAAATTTTTCTGAATCTGCGTAGTAGTCGAACAGGCGCTCGTAGCGCAGACCCGTCAACTCTTCACCAAGGTGGATCTCTGAGACAGCAGCCAGGGCATCCTCTGCAGACTCATAGCCCAAGTCCTTGGCGTAACCACCGAGCAGCGATTTGGCGATTACGTACTGAGTGCCAGGTTGACCGCCGTCAGCTGCACCGTCAGCACCAGCCGGAACAACGGCGTACTCGATTTTTGGACCAACGGCCAACGCAAAGTTAGTCGGCAGGGTCCACGGTGTGGTGGTCCATGCCAAAAGTCTCGCTCCGGCCAACTTCTGCCCCGCAGAGATCGGGAACGTGACGGTTAGGGTCTGATCCTGGCGGTTCTTGTAAACCTCGTCATCCATGCGCAACTCATGGTTGGACAATGGGGTTTCACAGCGCCAGCAGTAAGCCAAAACCTTGAAGCCCTCGTAGATTAGGCCTTTTTTGTGAAGCTCACTAAAGGCCCAAAGCACCGATTCGGTGTAATCCTTGTCCAAGGTCTTGTAGTCATTATCAAAGTCAACCCAGCGTGCCTGGCGGGTGACGTAACTGCGCCACTCTTCGGTGTACTTCAACACCGATGTTTTGCAGTAAGCGTTGAACTTATCGATTCCAAACTTCTCGATCTCTGGGCGACCGGAGATTTTGAGCTGGCGCTCGGCTTCAACTTCGGCTGGCAAACCATGGGTATCCCAGCCGAAACGACGTTCTACTCGGTATCCCTGCATGGTCTTGAACCTTGGAACCATGTCCTTGGCGTATCCAGTTAGAAGGTGGCCGTAGTGCGGCAATCCATTCGCAAATGGAGGACCATCGTAGAAAACAAATTCCTCAGCATCAGCAGCTTTTCTCTGATCGATTGAAGCTTGAAAAGTGCCGTCCTGCTCCCAATAGGCCAGAATCTTCTCTTCAACGCCAGGGAAGCTAGGGCTTGGGTTTACACCCTCGCGCGCGGCGTTAGAGAGGTCATTGTTCTTGGGATACATGCAAGGCTTTCTTAGCTGTAATCAGAAGGATTTCTACTATCAATGTTAACCTGTAACAAACCCTTTTTTTGGAGACTTACAGCGTGAATACTGCCTCATCTGGCTCATTGAGCAACATCCTTGCCCCTGCTACCACCCCAGAAAAGGTGGGCGTCGAAGGCCTGGAAGACAAATGGGCTCTGCGCTGGGAAGAAGACGGCACCTACCACTTCCGCCGTGAAGCTACCCGCGAGCAGATTTATTCAATTGATACCCCTCCTCCAACCGTTTCAGGCTCACTTCACGTTGGTCACGTCTTTAGCTACACCCACACCGATGTTGTTGCGCGTTTCAAGCGCATGTCCGGCTACGAGGTTTACTACCCGATGGGTTGGGATGACAACGGACTTCCGACCGAACGTAGAGTCCAGAATTTCTTCGGTGTTCGCTGCGACCCGTCACTGCCTTACGTAGAAGGCTTTGTTCCACCATTCGAGGGCGGAGACAACAAGTCTTCGAAGGCTGCAGACCAGGTCCCAATTTCACGCCGCAACTTCATCGAATTGTGCGAAAAGCTAACTACTGAGGACGAGAAGCAGTTTGAAGCGCTCTGGCGCCGTCTTGGCCTTTCAGTTGACTGGAACCAGACCTACCAAACCATTTCGCCTGCGGCCATCGCGGTTTCACAAAAGGCTTTCTTGAACAACCTCGAACGCGGCGAGGCCTACCAGTCGATGGCACCTACCCTGTGGGACATCACCTTCCGCACCGCTGTGGCTCAGGCAGAACTTGAAGATCGTGAACAACCTGGCGCTTACCACCGTCTAGGTTTTGACGGTCCTGAGGGCAAGATTTTCATTGAGACCACCCGACCTGAGCTTTTGCCAGCTTGTGTTGCCCTCGTAGCGCACCCAGATGACGAGCGCTACCAGTCCCTCTTCGGTAAGACGGTCACCACTCCCCTATTCGGTGTCGAAGTTCCAGTCGTCGCCCACCGCTTGGCTCAAATTGACAAGGGCTCAGGCATTGCCATGATCTGTACCTTTGGTGACGTAACCGACGTAATTTGGTGGCGCGAGCTAGACCTACCTAACCGAGCAATCCTTGGCTGGGATGGTCGAATCATCGAGGAAATGCCTGAGGCAATTACCTCTGAAAAGGGCAGGGCAGCTTATGCCGAGTTGGTTGGCAAAACCGTATTCTCGGCTAAACAGCGAGTCGTAGAGCTACTCAAAGAGTCCGGTGACATGGTTGGCGACCCAAAGCCGATTACCCACGACGTTAAGTTTTTCGAAAAGGGTGACAAGCCTCTCGAGATTGTCTCTACTCGCCAGTGGTACATCCGTAATGGCGGTCGCGATGCAGCACTTCGCGAACGACTAATCGAGCTGGGCAAAGACCTTAACTTTGTGCCTGATTTCATGCGCGTCAGATTCGAGAACTGGGTCAATGGCCTCACCGGTGACTGGCTAATTTCTCGTCAACGATTCTTCGGTGTGCCAATTCCAGTTTGGTACCCAATTGACGCAAACGGTGAAACCAACTTCGATTCGCCACTGGTACCTGCAGCGAATCAGCTTCCTATCGACCCTTCAACCGATGTGCCAGACGGATACATTGCAGCACAGCGCGGAGTTGCTGGCGGCTTTGTCGGCGAAATGGACATCATGGACACCTGGGCCACATCTTCTTTGACGCCTCAGCTTGCTGGCGGATGGATTGAGGATCCTGAGAAGTTTGCCAAGGTCTTCCCATACGATTTGCGCCCACAGGGCCAAGACATCATCCGCACCTGGCTGTTCTCAACCCTCCTGCGTGCCGAGCAGGAGCATGGCGAGCTTCCGTGGACTAACGCGGCAATCTCAGGTTGGATTCTGGACCCTGACCGCAAGAAGATGTCGAAGTCAAAGGGCAACGTGGTTGTTCCTGCTGAGCCAATTGACAACCATGGTGCGGACGCAGTCCGCTACTGGGCAGCTTCGGCCCGCTTGGGCACCGATGCTGCCTTTGACGAAGGTCAGATGAAGGTTGGTCGCAGACTTGCAGTGAAGCTGCTGAATGCTGCCAAGTTTGCACTGTCGTTTGAAGTGCCTGCGGGTTCAACCGAGGTTACCGAACCAGTAGACCAGGCCATGCTTTTGAGCCTTGCCGACGTAATTACTGCTGCAACCGATGCCTTCGAAGCATACGACCACACCAAGGCACTCGAACTTACCGAGAAGTTCTTCTGGGGCTTCACCGATAACTACCTCGAGCTCGTCAAGGACCGCGCCTACAACGCAGATGGTTCGGTTTCGCCAGCACAGCAGGCTTCGGCGGCAATCGCTCTTCGTAAAGCACTTCACACAATGTTGCGCCTTTTCGCTCCATTCTTGCCATTTGCAACTGATGAGGTGTGGGGTTGGTGGCAAAAGGATGCGGGTTCAATCCACCGCGCGGCCTGGCCAACCACGGATGACCTCATCGCTGGCCTAGACGCCTCAAACCACGGCTTACTTGAGTTAGCAGCAACCGCCTTGGTTGGCGTCCGCAAAGCAAAGTCTGATGCCAAAGTCTCTATGAAAGCAGCGGTCGAATCTGCTGTCATCGAGGCCCCGGCAACCGTTCTAACCAGCCTGCGCCTACTTGAAGCTGACCTCAAATCAGTGGGCCGAATCGCAACTTTGGGTTACGCCGAGGGCGAGGAATTCGCTATGGTTGACGTCATCCTGGCCGAGGTTCCTGAAGCCTAGAGCTCAAAGAAAATCCCGCCCGAGAAAACCTCAGGCGGGATTTTTTTTAATTAGATTCGGTCAAGACCTAGACAACTAGGCTGACTTCGACTGTCGAGTTGACTTGAAAGGTTCGACTGCCGGTTGGGCACCTGTGGTCACCACAGACTCGGTAATACGCACAACACCCTGAACTTCACTGCCCGGGATCTCGAACATCACTGGGCCAAGAATCTCTTCCATGATTGCGCGCAAACCACGCGCTCCAGTTTCGCGGGCAACGGCTAGATCGGCAATTGCAACCAGAGCCTCGTGATCAAACTCCAGTTCAAAACCGTCAAGCTCGAACATCCTCTGATACTGCTTCACGAGAGCGTTCTTTGGTTCGGTGAGAATTTGCATCAGGGCACTTCGGTCAAGTGGGGTCACCGTTGCCAAAACTGGCAGGCGGCCTATGAACTCAGGAATTAGACCAAACTTACGAAGATCCTCTGGTTGAACCTCGGTGAAGATTTCAACGTTGTCGTTCTTACCCGCAATTGGCGAACCAAATCCAATGCCCTTTTTACCCGCTCGAGCAGAAATAATTTCTTCAAGCCCGGCAAAAGCTCCGGCCACGATAAACAGAACGTTCGTCGTGTCTAGTTGGATAAATTCTTGCTGCGGGTGCTTGCGCCCACCCTGAGGAGGAACAGAGGCAACTGTGCCCTCCAGGATTTTCAACAGAGCCTGCTGGACACCCTCACCGGATACATCGCGGGTAATTGATGGGTTCTCAGCTTTTCTAGAGATTTTGTCGATCTCATCAATGTAGATGATTCCGGTTTCGGCGCGCTTGACGTCAAAATCGGCAGCCTGAAGAAGTTTGAGGAGAATGTTTTCAACGTCCTCACCAACGTAGCCGGCCTCGGTCAATGCAGTTGCGTCGGCAACAGCAAACGGAACGTTCAAACGCTTTGCCAGAGTCTGGGCCAAGTAAGTCTTGCCACAACCGGTTGGGCCAATCATCAAAATGTTTGATTTGGCAATTTCAATTGAGTCGTGTTCTTTACCAGCAGCAGTGAGTGTGCCGCGACTGCGAAGACGCTTGTAGTGGTTGTAAACGGCTACTGCCAGGGCCTTTTTGGCTTGATCCTGGCCAATCACGTATTCGTCAAGGAAGCCCTTGATTTCGCGAGGTTTTGGAAGGTCGATTTCTTCGACACCTTCAGCAACCGCAGCGCCAAGCTCTTCTTCAATAATCTCATTGCACAGCTCGATGCACTCGTCACAGATGTACACACCTGGACCGGCGATGAGTTTACGAACTTGCTTTTGGCTCTTTCCGCAAAAAGAGCACTTGAGCATATCGCTTGATTCGCTGAGCTGAGTCATAGAAAAACCTTATTGCCTAGAAGCGACAATGCGGATGAGCCTCGCCCATCCGCATTATTCGAGTTTTACGCGTTTTTGCGCGAAGTAAGCACCTGATCGATGAGCCCGTAGTCCAGGGCCTCTGGAGCAGTCAGGATCTTGTCACGATCGATGTCTTTATTGACCACAGCAACGCTGCGCTTGGAGTGCTTTGACAGCGTGCTCTCTAACCACTCACGAAGGCGCATGATCTCTTTGGCCTGAATTTCGATGTCTGAAGCCTGGCCACGACCAGCATCACCGGTTGAAGGCTGGTGGATTAGAACACGCGCGTTAGGCAGAGCCAAACGCTTGCCCGGAGCACCGGCAGCCAACAGCACAGCTGCGGCCGAGGCCGCCTGGCCAAGGCAGACGGTCTGGATCTGTGGACGGATGTACTGCATGGTGTCGTAAATTGCAGTCATCGCGGTGAACGAACCACCTGGTGAGTTGATGTACATGGTGATGTCGCGGTCTGGGTCCTGGGACTCCAGCACCAAGAGTTGGGCCATGATGTCATCGGCAGACGCGTCGTCAACCTGAACACCTAGAAAGACAATTCGGTCTTCGAAGAGCTTGTTGTATGGGTCCTGACGCTTGAAACCGTAGGAGGTGCGCTCCTCGAAGGTCGGAAGAATGTAGCGGGCCTCTGGGCTCTGGAAAATGTTCGAGTTCATGGTTTCTCCTAAACCGAAATCTAGTTAGCGCCTACGCCGGTTTCGCCGGCTGCGTACTTTTGGATGTGGTCGATGAAACCGTATTCGAGGGCCTGTTCGGCACTGAACCAGCGGTCACGGTCGCCGTCCAGCATGATTTGCTCGACGGTCTTTCCGGTCTGCTCAGCAGTAATTGAAGCCAATTGACGCTTCATAGACATGATGAGCTCGGCCTGGGTCTGAATGTCTGAAGCCGTTCCGCCGAATCCACCATGAGGCTGGTGTAGCAGTACTCGTGTGTTTGGAGTCGCATAGCGCTTGCCCTTGGTTCCCGATGAAAGCAGGAACTGCCCCATCGAAGCACACATGCCAATGCCAACTGTGACGATGTCATTTGGCACGTACTGCATGGTGTCGTAAATAGCCATACCCGCGGTGATTGAGCCGCCAGGCGAGTTGATGTAAAGGTAAATGTCCTTTTGTGAGTCTTCCGCGGCTAGAAGCAAGATCTTGGCACAGATCTCATTTGCCATATCGTCTCTAACTTCGGTGCCAAGCCAAATGATTCGGTCTTTTAGTAGACGATCAAAAGTGCTGCTTGGGCCTTTTGGTGAGTCAGCCATTGAAGAACTCCTATTTCTTGAGGTTGCCTGACAAACATAACTGGCAAAACAGCAAAAAGAGGGGCTTGTTCGCCCGTGGCTAAAGCGCGGCTAATCCTCTGCTATCCGACCTGAGTGACCGTAAGAATCGTCGATGGTATGCCCGGTCTAACCAGCGGACTGGTTTGAGGCGCAACACCCTCTACCCGGACACTTCCCTCACTCGACGCCCAGAAAAGTTCGGCATACTTTCCGGTACCCGCTTCAATGTAAATCAAAAAGTTCCAAGCGGCCACGATGGCTCCTCCGGCCGCTGCGCTGGTTGGAACGATGAAGGTGGTGTTAGTCCAGGCGACGTCCGTGCCGTCTTTACGAGCCCAAATTTCTACGACATCGTCGCCAGTGTTTTTCTTATCAAAAACGCTAGAAAACTGGACGTTGTAAAAACCAGTCTTAGTCACTGTAATTTTTGAACCATCCACAATAGAAATGCCGTTAGCTAACGGCTCACCATTTTGATAGGTCGAATTGAGCTTGATTACATGTGGAACGTTGGCATTAGTAGTTGCTGTGCCACCCCAAGCAGAAGGCGGTAGATCGTCGACCGTGTTGTAGTGACTTGCAGTGTCGTAAAAGGCGCCAAACAACGGAACCAGTCCGGCTGCACCTGCCGCTCCGGTGGCACCGGTGGCTCCAGTGGCACCAGCAGGCCCGGCAGGCCCGGCAGGACCGGTTGGCCCTGTCGCACCGGTTGAGCCTGAACCGTCACGTCCCGCCGGTCCAACTAGAGTTTTGAGCCATTCGGAAACTGTTCCGGCAAACCCATTCTGCTGAGCTAGTTCAAAGTTTGAATAGCCGCGCTCTCCCTGAACGCCTGAAGCGTTGATCAGAATGCGTTTTTCTCCGGTGGCGCATTTTGTTCGCAAAAAAACCTGTCCGGTTTTGGCTTTGAAGCAGGCGTACGTTCCCGCAGAGGCGGCATTTGAGGCCGCCAAATTTGAATCCACGACAAGCCAAGCAGTTACCGACACTATCGCCGCAATGGTGGCTGCTATTCCACCCGTCAGAACATGATGCTTGTGCATGATTCCCCCCAGAATCTACTCGTACCGCAAGGCTACAGCCAAAAGAAAAGCCCCGTCACAGTGACGGGGCTTTTCAAAAAGCTATCTTTAGTCGTGGTCGTGACCCTCGTGGTCATCTGCAACCTGAACATCAGACTTGGTGAATTCAGAAAGATCAACAGCCTTACCCTTTGAGTCGGTAACTGTTGCAGCCTCAAGAACCACGGTAAGCGCCTTGCGACGAGCAACCTCGGCTACGAACATCGGAACCTGGCCTTGCTCGCTGATTGCCTTGATGAAGTCATTCGGAGTCATTCCGTACTGCTGTGATGCCTGGACTAGGTACTGAAGGAGCTCCTGCTCAGAAACCTTAAGTTCTTCCTTCTCAGCAATTGCGTCTAGCAACATCTGGACCTTGAATGAGCGTGTGCTCTGCTCAAGAACTTCGGCGCGGTGCTTGTCATCTTCTAGACGACCCTCGCCCTCAAGGTGGCGGTTGACGTCAGCCTGAACAAGTTCATCTGAAACAGGAACATCGATTAGCTCTAGCAACTTATCGGTTACCAAGTCACGAGCCTGAATACCCTGACCGTAGGTCTTTGAGCGCTCGATCTGCTTTTCAAGGTCAGCCTTTAGTTCAGCGATGGTGTCAAACTCGCTGGCTAGCTGAGCAAATGCGTCGTCAGCAGCTGGGAGCTCGCGCTCCTTGACAGCGGTAAGGGTTACTGAAATCTCAGCTTCGTTGCCAGCCTGGTCGCCACCAACCAACTTTGACTTGAAGGTGGTTGATTCGCCGGCGGTAAGCGTGTCAAGAGCCTCGTCGATTCCGTCAAGCAGGTTGCCTGAGCCAACCTCGTATGAGATGTTCTCTGCTGAGTCGATGGTCTTGCCATCAATCGCAGCAACTAGGTCGATGGTGGTGAAGTCACCCTTCTTGGCAGGGCGCTCTACAGTCTTCAAGGTGCCAAAGCGGGCGCGAAGAGCGTCGAGCTCCTCCTCAACTTCCTTAGCTTCAACCTTGATGTCGTCAACCTTAACGGCTAGACCCTTGTACTCCTTGAGCTCGAGCTCAGGACGAACCTCAACCTCGATCTCAACGATCAAGTTACCTTCGAAGGTGTTCTCGTCTGGGCTCTGCTTGATGTCTGCAGAAGGCTGGCCAAGAGGGCGCAGCTTGCTCTCTTCTAGGGCCTGGCGGTAGACCGAGTCAAGACCGTCGTTGATGGCGTGAGCCAATACAGCTGGGCGACCAACGCGCTGGTCAAGAATTGCAGCAGGAACCTTACCCTTGCGGAAGCCAGGAATGTTTACACTCTCTGCGATGTGCTCGTAGGCGTGGTCGATGCTTGGGCGGAACTCCTCTGGAGTCACCTCAATAGTCAGCTTCGCGCGAGTTGGCTTGATGTGTTCTACTGCAGTTTTCAAGGGTTTCTCCTGATTTTGAAAATGGCCCGCCTCCGTAGGAAGACGAGCCGGTTTTATTTCAATGGCCCATAAGTGGCGATGGACCTTTTGGTCGGGGTGACAGGACTCGAACCTGCGATATCCTGCTCCCAAAGCAGGCGCGCTAGCCACTACGCTACACCCCGGTGGTTTCTTCAGAAATTTCTCTCTGACTGAACAACCTCAGTAATACTATCCCATAGAATGGTCTTGTTGCGCCGATTTACGAAAATCGGTTCAGTACCCGCGGGCGTAGCTCAATGGTAGAGCCTCAGTCTTCCAAACTGATGGTGCGGGTTCGATTCCCGTCGCCCGCTCTGGCAAGTAATTGCTTGAGTTTCAAATAAAAAAGACCTCCTCCGGGAGGTCTTTTTTTGTTTGAACGCGGTTGCCCTACTAACCAATTAGTCCTGGCATTTGGAACAAAAGTAAAGCTTTCGAGTGGCCATTATTTCGATTGAAATGTTTGTTCCGCAAACTCGGCAAGGCAGGCCTTCGCGCTTATAGACAAAATTGCGATCGGCCTTTTTCGGCTTCTTGGTTAGCAATTCATCTCGGGTAATCATGAATCCGGTTTTCACTCCAACCTTCATGAGATCAACCGAATCGCGCCACATGTTTTCAACCAATTCCGTCGGCAAGGAATTACCTGGAGTAAAGGGGCTTATTCCAGCTCTAAAGAGAAGCTCGGCCCGATAGACGTTTCCAATTCCGGCAATAACTTCCTGATTCATCAACAGTTGGCCTATGGATGTTCTGGAGGCACGAACTCGCTCAACGAACCTGGCAAGTTCTGCCAAATCAGGGTCTGGATTAAGCGGATCCGGCCCCAACCGCCGCTCTACAATTTGCGCCTCGGCCGCCGAAATTACCTCGCAAACGGTAGGCCCCCGAAGATCGGCCAAAACCTCACCGTTGAAGAACCTCGCCCGCACTTGACCTACTGGATCCGGCACAGCATCGGGGTTCACGTTCGACCAGGTCCATTTGCCATAGATTCCGAGGTGAATTCTCAGAATCAGATCGTTGTCAAACCGCAAGAACAACTGCTTACCGATGGCTTTTGCTCGGGTGAGATTGCGATCAGAGACTAATCGAGCAGAATCTGAGAACCTGCCCTGTGGCGAGGTTATGACCAAACGCGTGCCCGCGAACTTCTTATTGAACTCGTTGGCCGTTCTATGGACGGTGTGACCTTCAGGCACCCAAGCCCCTAGAGGATGTCGCCGGTTTGCTCGTAGGCTGCAATTTTCGCGATGCGACGCTGGTGGCGTTCATCCTGGCTGAATGGCTCGCCGATGAAAAGTTCGATAAGTCGTAGGACTTCGTCAGGTGAGTGCTGACGAGCTCCTACTGCAATTACGTTGGCATCATTGTGCTGACGGGCTAAAACAGCGGTTGACTCATTCCAGGCCAAGGCTGCACGAATGCCCTTTACTTTGTTAGCAGCGATTTGCTCACCGTTACCAGATCCGCCTAGGACAATACCGAGCGACTGAACCTGGGCCTGCTGATCCGCTACAACGGCAAGCGCAGCATTGATGCAAAAGCTTGGGTAGTCATCAAGCGGGTCGTAGGACGATGGGCCGTGATCAAAAACTTCGTGACCCATTTTGGTCAATTCACGAATCAAAAAGTGGCTTAGTTCGAGACCTGCGTGATCGGTTGCAATGTGAATGCGCATACTTAAAGTTTAGGCTTCTTTTTGGCCCGGGCCTTTTCGAAGCTGCTCCTGAACGAACGCAACGCAATTGAAGCTGCGAGTGAGGTGAGCAAAACGTAGGTAATCGTCAAAGCCTGCAATTGACCGCCAAAACTAGTGCTGGCGGCAAGGCCGGCGATCACGATTGAGAACTCACCTCTTGGGATCAGGAATGCTCCAGCACGTTTCCACGCGTTACCGTCTGACATGTCGCGGGCGATATTCCAACCCACATACATTTTTCCGGCAATACCGAGGGCAGTAAGCACAACGGCAAGCGGAAGTACGTCAATCATCTCGGCCGGCGAAACACTCAAGCCAAAGAATAGAAAGAAGATCGCAGCAAACAAATCTCTAAGTGGCGCCAATCTGAGGCGAACCGCGTGGGCAACCTCACCGGTGAGCGCTAGTCCAACCAAAAACGCGGCAACGGCAGATGAGAACCCGACCAATTCAGCCGAACCGGCGGCCAGCAGGGCAGCACCGAATACCGTCAGCAGCAAACCACCCTGCGCCTGAGTGTTAATGAGTTTTCCGAGGGCGTTTTCTCCGCGGAACGAAATCACTAGCGCGACAGCCGTTACCAAGATGGCCACGGTGACTGAAATAAAGCCGGCGATAGCCCCTGCACCGGTAACCAGCGTGGTTAGCAAAGGAAGATATGGAGCGAGCGTTAGGTCTTCGACAACCAAAACTGTGGTTACCCGGCGCGAAACCTCAGACCTCTGCCAGCCAGTTTCCTTCATCATCTGGGCTGCGATACCGGAAGAGCTCACGTAGGTGATTCCTCCGAGCACAACGGCCCCCAAAATTCCCCAACCCAGAAGCAAACCGATTAGAGCACCGGGAACAGCATTCAAAAAGAAATCGATGGCACCTATCGACTTGCGTTCCATAAACGCAGCCGCAAGGTTTGGCCCGGAGTGCTCAAGACCGAGCATTAGCAGCAAAAGAATGGCACCGAGCTGGGCGCCGGTATCGAGAAAAGTTTCACTCAGGTCAAGCGGAACCAAGCCGCCTTTTCCGAGCGAAAGCCCGATTACCAAATAGAACGGTACGACTGAAAGTTTTACTTTTACGGCAACGAAAGCTGCAACGCCCAGGACTAGCAAAACCAGACCGATTTCTGCCAGGGCCATGCTTTCGACCCAGGTTGAATTTGTTGCAGTAATCGGTGACCCCATCAGACGATTATCCCTTATAAATCACAGCGATTAGGCTAGCCCTGTCTAATAAACCGATGCTTGGAGAGACGATGCCTGGAGAGAACCTAACCCGTAAAGAGGCGCAAGAGCGCGCTGAACTTATCAAGGTCGCAAGCTATGAGGTTAAGTTGGACCTCACTACCGGCGATAAAACATTTGGTTCCAGCACCCGCGTTAAGTTTTCAGCTAATCAGCCAGGCGCAAGCACCTTTATCGATGCAATTACGGAATCAGTCCAGCGTGTTTGCCTGAACGGCGTTGAGCTTGACCCGGCTGAGGTTTCGGATGGCGTTCGAATTACGCTGCCGAATCTCGAGGCCGAAAATGACCTCTTGATTGAAGCCAAGGCAATTTACATGAACACCGGTGAGGGCCTTCACCGATTTGTCGACCCAGTTGACAACGAGGTCTATCTCTACAGTCAATTCGAAGTTCCTGATTCACGACGCATGTACGCGGTTTTCGAGCAGCCGGATCTAAAAGCAACCTTCAAATTTGTTGTCACCGCTCCGACCGCGTGGAAGGTTATTTCAAACCAACCGACTGAGTCAGTGGATCAGCTCGATCAGGTCAATTCAACCTGGACCTTCAAGCCGACTCCGGTCATCTCGAGCTACATCACAGCGCTAATCGCCGGGCCATACACCGAGATTCGCAGCGAACTTAAGAGCGCCGATGGCCGAGAGATTCCACTTGGCGTCTTTTGCCGAGCCTCGTTAGCTGAATTCATGGACGCCGATTACGTGTTCGAAAAAACTCGACAGGGATTCGAATTTTACGAAAAAGCTTTTGATCAGCCATACCCATTCGAAAAGTACGATCAGCTGTTCGTTCCAGAATTCAATGCCGGCGCTATGGAAAACGCTGGCGCGGTTACTTTTACCGAAACCTACGTATTTAGGTCCAAAGTAACTGACGCAATTCGCGAACGCCGCGTGGTAACAATTTTGCACGAGCTGGCTCACATGTGGTTCGGCGACCTGGTCACCATGAAGTGGTGGAATGATCTCTGGCTCAACGAGTCCTTTGCCGAGTATGCCTCGACATTGGCCACAGCCGAAGCCACCGAATGGAAAGGCGCCTGGACAACCTTCACCGCGCTTGAGAAGTCATGGGCCTACCGCCAGGATCAACTTCCTTCCACTCACCCGATCGTTGCCGAAATCAATGACCTAGCTGATGTTCAGGTCAACTTCGATGGAATCACCTACGCCAAGGGTGCATCGGTGTTGAAGCAGTTGGTTGCCTGGGTCGGCCAAGAGAAATTTCTTGCCGGTGTTGCGCAGTACTTTAAGAAGCATGCCTTTGGAAACACTGAACTCGAGGACCTTTTGGTTGAACTCGAGGAGACCTCAGGTCGAGAACTGCGCAGTTGGTCAAAGCTTTGGCTTGAGACAGCGGGAGTCAATACCCTGCGGCCTGAGATTTCCACCGATGAATCTGGAAGAATCACCAGCTTTGCTGTGACTCAAACAGCCGTGCCCGAATACCCGACGATTCGCCCGCACCGAATGGCAATCGGCTTCTACAACCTCATTGACGGAAAACTCCAGCGTGAACACCGAGTTGAGCTGGACGTAGACGGAAGCCGCACCGAAGTTATCCAGTTGGTGGGCCTTCAGCGCCCTGACCTCGTTCTACTCAATGACGATGACTTGGCTTACGCCAAAATTCGACTCGATGACAAGTCCTGGAACACTGCACTGGAACACCTGAGCAGTTTTGAAGATTCATTGGCCCGCACATTGATTTGGGGTGCCGCATGGGATGCCACGCGCGACGCAGAAGCAAGTCCGCGTGACTTTATCAAGCTGGTACTGAACAACATCGGTACAGAGTCCGAATCCACCACGATGCTCACCTTGCTGCGTCAACTAATCACAGCCGGAAACATGTTTGTGGCTGAAGAGCACCGCGCCGAGACTCTTAGAGAAATCGGAGCTGGCCTTTTGAAACTGGCACGTGAGGCCGAAGCCGGTTCAGACGCCCAGTTGCAGTTCACGAAATTCTTTGCGCAATTTGCCACCGGGTCAGATCAACTTGATGCCCTAGCTGCCATCTTGAATGGAGACGAACAGCTAGCTGGCCTTGCGATTGATGCAGACCTGCGATGGGAGTTGCTCACTGGCCTGGCAGTTGGCGGGCGCGTCGAAAAGACACGGCTTGACGATGAGCTTGCTTCAGACAACACCTCGAACGGTCAGCGCGCACATGCCGCGGCGGTGGCAGCCATTCCGACCGCGGAGGCAAAAACCGCAGCTTGGCACCAACTTACCGAGACCAATGAGCTGTCAAATGTGCTGGTGAACGCTGCGAGCCTCGGCTTTGTTCGCACCCAGGATGTCAGCCTGTTGGAACCATTCGTTGACAAGTATTTTGACAACGCAGTGCGTATCTGGACCAGCAACACGTTCAAAATCGCCGAGTACCTCATGGAAAATCTGTACCCAGCAGTTCTGGCCAACGATTCGTTGGCCAGCAAGACTCGGGAATGGCTTGATCGCCCCGAGATTGTCGAAATTCCGGCTCTTCGAAGAATTTTGGTCGAGAACCTCGCTAACGTGGAGCGCGCGTTGAAGGCACAAAAAAGAGATTTGGAGTCGTAAATGCCAGAGATTACTGCAGCCTTAGATTGGTTTGAAACCGCCTGGCGCGACTGGAGCACCCTGATCCGCCTGGGACTAATCATCGTCGCGGCAATTGTGCTGCGAATCGCTCTGCTGCTGTCGGTGAAGAGAATCGTCGCCGGAATCATTTCTGGTGCCAAAAAGGGCACGGGCAAAAAAGCAGTTGCCTCTTCAGATGCCTCTCCCCTAGCCAAGGCCCGTTTAGTTCAGCGCGCTCAGACCATGGGATCAGTGCTTAGCAATTTCATCCGATGGACGATTTACATCGTTGCAGTAACCATGATTCTCAGCGAGCTTGGTGTTGCTGTCGGCGCCTTGGTTGCCGGCGCTGGAATCTTGGGTGCCGCCCTAGGTTTTGGTGCTCAGAGCCTGGTCCGCGACCTTATTACCGGTCTCTTCATAGTCTTCGAAGACCAATACGGGGTTGGTGACTCGGTTGACCTTGGCCAGGCCACTGGAGTCGTCGAAAACGTTGGCCTGCGAGTAACCCAGGTTCGTGACTCTTCAGGAACGCTTTGGTATGTGCGAAATGGTGAAGTTGTTCGAGTTGGTAACTCATCACAGGGCTGGTCACGGGTTGTTTTGGATGTTCCACTGGAGTACCAAACCGACATCGCCAAAGCCACCGCAGCAATCTCTAACGCGGCTTCTCAGATTGCACTCGATGAAACTCTGGCTCCGGCACTTATTGGAACACACGAGGTTTGGGGCATCGAGGCACTAAACGGCGCCCAGGTGGTCATTCGACTTGCCCAGCAAGTCAAACCTGAGAAGCAAGATGCAGTCGCACGCGCCATGCGTGCTCAAATCAAAGCAGCGCTGGATCGAGAGCAAATCAAGTTGGCTACCGGTAACCAATCTGTGTACGTCGAAATCGCGGGCAAGGCAGCGCAGTAAATGGCCAATGGCTTTGAGGAAGCCGGCCGAGTTGAGCCGGTACGAATTAAGGGCACCGATGGAACCCATGTTGGTGGCAACTTTTACGAGCAAATCGGCGGTTCGGCAACCTTTGAAAAGCTGGCAAATAAGTTTTATGAGGGCATAGCCGGCGATGAAGTTTTGCGCCCAATGTACCCGGAAGGCGACTTAGCCCCCGCTGCCCGCCGCATGCAATTATTCTTGGAGCAGTATTGGGGTGGCCCAACCACGTACCAGGAAGAACGTGGCCACCCGCGGCTGAGAATGCGTCACAACCCATACAAAATAAATCCTGATGCTCGCGACCGCTGGCTGAACCACATGAGAGTGGCGGTGGCAAGTTTGTCGCTACCTCAACTACAAGAAGCCGAACTTTGGGGCTACCTGGAGCGCGCGGCAACATCGATGCTGAACACCTACGAGGACTGAGCCTCAGTAACGGCTAGAACTTGGTAGCGACCTTGGCAAGAACGTGCCCGTGTTGGCTACTCAAACGCACCCAACCATCAGCGTGATACAGGCCGACTTCTTCTTTTTCGGTAAGGAATCCAAGCCCTGCAGCAACGAAAGCGGCTCCGGTCGGAACCTTGGTCTCGAGGTCAATTCCTCTTCCCCAAATCTCACCCCTGATTCGGGCAGCAATAGGGCCTCCGACCGATTCGGGCAAAGAGGCCGCTACTTCAGCAATTCCATCGCGAGCAATTTGGGTTAGTCGAACCTCGTTTATTGCGCCCATCTGGACCCAACCCTGGCGTGGAGGTGAGATACCAGCCCAAGGTGCACGCTGGGTCTCAATCATCTGAATTTTGAATTCTTTGGTTTCAGAATCCCCAAGCAGGCGGGCCAATCTTTCCAACACAGCAGCGATCGGAACCAAGACATCTACCTCAGCTGGTTCCGCCAGTTCGCAGGTGCGGAGGCCAAGCACGGTCGGCCCTGAATCCATCAGGTTTCCTGAGAAAATCGGGGCCACATAAGCAGCTAGGACGTTCCCGAAGGCACGCAAGCGCACCAAGCCCTCTGGATCAAGTCGCTTGGCGCGGTTGAGGAACGATTGGAGATCGGCTGCGGTCTGCTCATCAGCTAGGTAAAACGGGTTAATCATGACGTGTCTAAACTAGCCTGTATCCGGCAAAGTTGCCTATCCGAGATGAGTAACTCATGAACACTACAATCCCAAATAATCCTTTGGAAGAAATGATTGCCACGCTCAACCTCAGCGATGCAAACGGCGCGAAGACTCGCGAAGACATTTTTACGGGGCCCAGCCAGTGGATGCCGCACGGCCGGGTTTTTGGCGGTCAGGTCCTAGCCCAAAGCCTGGTGGCTGCCACCAGAACGGTTGAGGACCGTTTCGTTCACTCACTTCACGGATACTTTCTGCGCCCAGGAGACATAAACCTGCCGATTACTTTTTCGGTAGATCGCCTCCGCGACGGCCGTTCTTTCAGCACCCGCAGAGTCCAGGCCTACCAAAAGGGCGAGCCGATTTTCTCGATGATCGCCTCGTTTCAGGTAACGGACCCGGGCCTTGAACACCAAGACGCATTTCCTGCAGGAATTCCCGACCCGGAGACTCTTCCCAGTGCCGCGGAACTCATCGGTGAAAACCCACACCCGGTTGCCCAATATTGGGCCAAGGCCAGACCTTTTGACATGAGACATGTCGGTTCGCCGATCTATTTCTCTGTCAAGGGTGAGCAGGTGCCGCACCAGGCAGTCTGGCTGAAGGCTCTCGGAACAATGCCTGATGACTTGACTCTCCACACTGCAGCCTTGGCCTATGCCAGCGACTATTCGATTCTGGAGAGCATTTACCGCGCTCATGGAATTGCCTGGTCGCATCCGGGGCTTAAATCGGCCAGCCTTGACCATGCCATGTGGTTCCACCGCCAGGCAAAGGTAGATGACTGGATGCTCTATGTTCAAGAATCCCCGAGCGCTCAGGGTGGTCGTGGGCTGGCAATGGGCAAGATTTTTAGCCGGGATGGACAACTTCTAGCCACGGTGGCTCAAGAAGGTATGGTTCGGGTTCCAGAAATGGCAGACTAGAGGCATATCCTCTGGAGTTCGGGCAGTAGTCAGCGCATAGGAGCACTGGCGGGGGACCCAGGAATGGACCAATGGTTCGAATGATTAATCGCGAGAAATTATCAGCACTCTACGCGCGCGAGCAGGCAACATTTGCTGAGCGCAATCCAAAATCAAAAGCGGCCTACCAGAATGCCAACCATCTATTTGGCAAAGTTCCGATGACTTGGATGAACAAAAAAGCCGGCGGGTTCCCGATTTACTTTGACCGGGCAGGCGGTAATCGAATTTGGGACATTGACGGCCATGAGTACATCGACTTTGCCCTTGGCGACACCGGAGCCATGGCAGGGCACTCAGCTCCAGCTGTTGTCGATGCCATTACCAATCAGGTAAAAGACAAAGGCGGCCTGACTGTGATGCTGCCAACTGAGGATGCCGAGTGGGTTGCCCGAAACCTGACCGAGCGCTTTGGAATGACCAAGTGGAGCTTTTCTCTCACCGCAACCGACGCCAACCGTTGGGCAATTCGCCTGGTTCGTGCCATCACCGGCAAACCAAAGATCTTGTTCAACGCCTACTGCTACCACGGTTCTGTGGATGAGGCATTAATTGTGGTTGGTCCAGATGGCGAAGGCATGAGCAGACCCGGCAACGTTGGCTCCCCCGTCGATGTGACTATGACGTCTCGTGTGGCTGAATTTAATGACCTTGAAGGCCTCGAAAGGCAGCTAAAGAACGGCGATGTTGCCGCGGTACTGATGGAACCGGCCTTGACCAACATCGGCATCGTCCTGCCTGAACCTGGATATCTTGCCGGAGTCCGCGAACTGACACGAAAGTATGACGCGCTGCTGATCATCGACGAAACTCACACGTTCTCAGCCGGCTACGGAGGCATGACTAAGCGGGACGGACTCGAGCCTGACGTTTTTGTTATTGGCAAGGCTATCGCCGGTGGAATTCCGACCGGAACTTACGGATTGAGTGAAGCATTCGCTGAAAAAGTATTGAGTCGAACCGACCTGGACCTAGTAGACATGGGTGGCGTGGGTGGGACCCTTGCCGGTAACCCGCTTCAGGTGGCAGCTATGCGAGCCACACTTGAGCATGTACTTACCGAAGATAACTTCAAGTACATGATTGATCTGGCCACAGTTTTCACCGACGGCGTCGACGAACTATTCACTCGGTACAACCTTCCTTGGTCGATAAACCAATTGGGCGCCCGCGCTGAATACCGCTTTGCCAAGCCGTACCCAAAAAATGGCACCGATGCTTATGAATCGGCCGATGCCGAACTTGAGGACTTCCTTCACCTCTACCTGGTGAATCGTGGAATTCTTTTGACACCGTTCCACAACATGGCTCTCATGTGCCCAACCACAACCCTGGCGGATGTTGAGAAGCACAACGCTGTATTCGAAGACGCCATTAAAGAATTGGTTGGCTAATCCCGTCCGATTAAATGAAGAGGCCCACTCAATGAGTGGGCCTCTTCATTTGCCTGTTCTAGTCGCGAGTCAAGCGGCGATAGGTCGAGCGGTGCGGTTTGGCCGCATCCGCACCCAGGCGGGCAATCTTGTTTTCTTCGTAGGCTTCGAAGTTACCTTCAAACCAGTACCACTGATCTGGGTTGTCATCGCTACCCTCGTAAGCCAGGATGTGTGATGCCACACGGTCCAGGAACCAACGGTCGTGGGTAATCACAACTGCACAGCCTGGGAAGGCCAACAAAGCGTTTTCGAGGCTACCCAGGGTCTCAACATCCAAGTCGTTAGTTGGTTCGTCAAGGAGCAGTAGGTTTCCACCCTGCTTAAGGGTTAGGGCAAGGTTCAAGCGGTTACGCTCACCACCGGAAAGCACTCCGGCAGCCTTCTGCTGGTCTGGGCCCTTAAAGCCAAAGGCTGCGACGTAGGCACGTGAAGGCACTTCTTGGTTTCCGACCTGCATGTAGTCGAGGCCGCCTGACACGACTTCCCAAAGGCTCTTGTTCGGATCGATTCCTTCGCGAGACTGGTCAACATAGGAAATCTTGACGGTCTCACCAATCTTCAAGTCACCGCCATCAAGTTTTTCAAGGCCGACGATGGTCTTGAACAGCGTTGACTTACCAACACCGTTTGGACCAATAACACCAACGATTCCGTTGCGAGGCAGGCTGAAAGATAGCCCGTTGATCAACGAACGACCGTCAAAACCCTTTTGCAGGTTCTTGGCTTCGATAACAATGTCACCGAGACGTGGACCCATTGGAATCTGAATTTCTTCAAAGTCCAGCTTTCTGGTGCGGTCCGCCTCAGCAGCCATCTCTTCATACTTGGCCAAACGCGCCTTTGACTTAGTCTGGCGTGCCTTCGGTGAAGATCTAACCCAGTCAAGTTCTTCGCTAAGACGCTTGGCTAGTTTGGCGTCTTTCTTGCCCTGAACCTCAAGACGTTCACGCTTCTTCTCTAGGTAGGTCGAGTAGTTACCCTCGTATGGGTAGGCGCGTCCGCGGTCCAATTCAAGAATCCACTGGGCAACGTTGTCAAGGAAGTATCGGTCGTGGGTAACAGCCAATACAGCACCCGGATACTTGGCTAGGTGCTGCTCTAGCCATAGGACAGACTCGGCATCGAGGTGGTTAGTCGGTTCGTCAAGAAGTAGCAGGTCAGGCTTCTCAAGCAGCAACTTACATAGGGCGACTCGGCGACGCTCACCACCTGAAAGGTTAGTTACTGGAGTGTCGCCCGGTGGGCAGCGCAGCGCATCCATTGCCTGCTCAAGCTGCGAGTCTAGATCCCACGCGTCAAGGTGGTCAATTTGCTCCTGCAGGTGACCCATCTCTTCAAGCAGGGCATCAAAGTCGGCATCTGGCTCGGCCATCAAAGCTGAGATTTCATTGAAGCGGTCCAACTTGGCCTTGGTGTCCTTCACGGCCAGCTCAACGTTGCCAAGCACGGTCAGGGTCTCGTCAAGAGGTGGCTCCTGCATAAGAATGCCAACGGTGTGCTCTGGGCTTAGTCGGGCCTCACCATTACTTGGGGTGTCAAGGCCAGCCATAATTTTCAGAACGGTTGACTTACCTGCTCCGTTTGGTCCGACAACACCGATTTTTGCACCTGGCAAAAACGCCAGGGTTACATCATCGAGGATTACTTTGTCGCCGTGCGCTTTTCGCGCCTTGATCATCTGATAGATGAATTCAGCCATGTGAAATTGGTCACTTTCGGTAGAAATTTGAAGCAGCCGGGCCACAAAGAGAAATGGCACCCTCTAGCCGTGAGATTGCTGTGGGTATAAGTTTACCCGACCAAAATTGGCTTCAAAATGAGCCTGAGAATGCAATCCAAAACTAGAGGGTGCCGCCCTCCCAAGGGG
>JACCDY010437099.1_pt1 | contig 25752 bp, 30 predicted proteins | sample 7446391 | NCBI WGS metagenome assembly JACCDY01 (sample SAMN15323451, study PRJNA562643) | freshwater metagenome | isolation source: river surface water | place: USA:Blue River Watershed | collected 2017-08-18 | reverse complement strand
TCCAACGTTGAACCACACTGGTGAGTTGAATGAGAAGATCTGATGCAAGAGCATGTGTGTGAGCTCGTGCTCGAAGATTGTTGCATCTGCATCTGTTGCGAAGTAACCGTTCTCGCGGCCAGCCTTTGTATATGTAAGGACTACGCGATCGATGACCTGCTTGAGTGACCACTCGCGGTTATCTGCACCGACTGCGCCACGGAAGTACTTTGTTGTAACGATTGTTGATGCGTTGACTGACCAGAAATCTGGGTACTCGACGCCACGTTGTTCGAAAACAACTTCGCCTGTCTTCCAGTTCTGCTGTACAACGTCGCGGCGATCCCACTTGACCTCGTCATATGGGTGAATGCCTTCGTTGGTGTAGATGCGCTCGATTGTTAAGCCTTTTCCGCCCTTAACCTTCGAGGATGGTCGATTGATGACCGTATCTGACATGTTTATTTTCCCGTCTTCTCTAATGTGAATATTCTGGTTTTTTACTTCTGGTGTTTCTTCTGGTCGTACGTATTGAGTTTTATTTGGGGATGCAAGAAACCTTTAGCTCTTTCCGGAAACGGAAGGGCTAGTAGTTGTCTTGCTGGCGGAGGAAGGGGTCTTGCTTGTAGAAACTGCATTTGAAGGTAGAGCGCGGAGAAGTGCAATCTCTCCTTCAAAATCTTCTAAGGAGGCAAAGTTACGATAGACAGAGGCATATCGCAGGTAAGCCACCTCATCGAGTTCGCGGAGTGGCGCGAGGATTGCCATTCCGACTTCATGGGCTTCGATTTCAGCTTGGCCGGTGCCGCGTAGAGTCTCTTCTACGCGCTGAGCCAAGAGAACGAGATCATCTTCATTGACCGGACGTCCCTGGCATGCCTTGCGGACGCCTACGAGGACCTTTTCGCGGCTAAATGGTTCGGTTGCACCGGAACGCTTGATGATGTTGAGAAGGGCGACCTCTTGAGTCGAGAAGCGCTGTGAACACTGTGGGCATTCCCGGCGACGACGAATCTGGGTGCCATCTTCAACAGGGCGAGAATCGATCACGCGCGAATCGTCGTGGCGGCAAAATGGGCAGATCATCCGGCGTGTCCTTTCTCGAAATACAGAGTTTTCCATCCAACTACATATAGTGGGGAATTGCGAAAGATACACTAGAAACACTACTAATGGAAGTTTTCGCCGTTCCAACCCCTACATATAGTGGGAACTGTAAACCAAATCTCGAGAGTTTTCTTGTTGAAAGCGTAGCGACACGCCAGAAAGCTTCAACAGTGTCGGGCGAGCGCGGTCAGCGCGCTCGATTGAGCTTAGAGCGGGATGCGGATCTTCTGGCCGGCTGAGAGATCGCCGTTGCCGAGACCGTTGATTTCGATAATCGCGGAGACGAGGGCGCCTGAGTCAGATTGATCGCTGACGCGGTTAGCCAGTGACCAGACTGTGTCACCTGGAGCTACAGTGACGGTGATAAATGATTGTGTAGCACTGGTTTTAGAGGCTGTGGAAGCACCTGCTTGTCCGCCGGCAACAGATGCTGCCACGATAGCGAGAGAAAGAACCACGAGGGTACGAGCTAGTCGACCACGACGGTTTAACTTGATGCCGCCGGACGGATTGGCCTGAAAGCCTTGCAAATCACTGACTTTAGAAGAGAGTGTCATTGTGCTCATGGTCTTGCTCCTGCCATATACAACCTTGGGGAAGGTTTTCGAACATTTGTTCGATAAGAGAACAATACCCCCGACCCCCGACAAGTGCAAGATTTTTTCGAACAGATGTTTGATTTTTTCCACAGGCTGTGGAACCATCTGTGTATGGCCAAAAAGATATCCCCAGATGGCGAGCTCACCGGCCGCCAGGTCGAGATCCTCGACTTCATCAAATCCTCCGTCGATAGCCAGGGCTACGCCCCCACCATGCGAGAGATCGGTGCCGCAGTCGGCCTCACCTCATCAGCATCGGTGAAGTACCAACTCGATATTCTCGAAGATAAGGGCCTCATCCGTCGCGGAGATAATTCAGGCCGCGCGATTGAACTCGTGATTCCAGATTCAGAACTCGGCACCACTACCCCAGTCGATAAGACTCGCTTTATTCCATTGGTTGGTTCGATTGCAGCAGGTGTTCCTATTACTGCAGACCAGATGGTGGAAGAGACGATGCCGCTGCCAGAATCTTTGGTCGGTAATGGCGATCTCTTTATGTTGAAGGTCAAGGGCGAATCCATGATTGATGCAGCCATCTGCGATGGTGACTTTGTTGTGATCCGTCAGCAGAAGGATGCCAACAATGGCGAGATTGTTGCCGCAATGATCGATGGCGAAGCAACAGTAAAGACTTTCTCTCGAAAGAGCGGCAAGGTGTGGCTACTGCCAGCTAATGATGATTTTGCACCTATCGATGGAACTCATTGCGAGATCCTCGGCAAGGTCACCGCAGTTCTTCGCTCAGTTCGCTAAATATTCGCAATCTGTGGCGAGCGCTAAAGCCAGCGCTATACACTACTTATCACTGTAATGTCCGCGGAGAGAGAGAAAAACAATTCGCTCCTCTTCAACGACGTAAACAATTCGGTGAACAGAATCTATCCGGCGCGACCATGCACCTTGATAGTCATAGCCAAGTGCCTTAGGTTTTCCAATTCCCTTAAACGGGGTTGCAATAATTCCTTCAATGAGTTTGGCAATTCGGATTAGTTGCTTCGGATTGTTTTGCTCCCAGTATTGATAATCCTCTATCGCCTTATTTGAAAACTCGTATCGCATACCTTTGGAGGTTGGGCTCACTTGCCAGCTTTTTTCTTTGCATGCGCAGAGAGAACTTTCATTTCTTCAAAGACATTACCTTTGCTGAATTCAATTCTTACAACCTGACCTGCAACTGCTTGCGCGCGCGCCTCATCAAGATTTCGGCGGCTCTCTGGATGTCCCAATAAATAAACGGTCTCTAACATGTTCTCCCATTCGCTCTCGGAGACCAGCACAGCGTTTCCGGCATTGGAGGTAATCAATACTGCGTCTTGATCCTCATTTACCTCTTTGATAAGTGAGAAGAGATTCTGACGGGCGCGTGATGCAGGGATAGACATGTCTGCTCCTTCTTTTTTTGTGAAGGGTACCAGACTCGTACAAGTTTTAGTACAACTACTTTCTGTAGCGGAAGATCTCTATTCCAGCGCGGTTCATAAGGAAGAGATCACCGCTCTTGAACTCGCCTGCGACGACCACGCTCGCTTTACCGAACGGGCCAAGCACCTTCTTCGCAATTTGGGTGCGCGCCTCTTTACCGCCCACCTTGCGAATTCGCTCTATCTCAATCTCCTGGCCCGCATATCGATCGAGCAAATTAATGGTGAGCAAATAACGCTTGCCTGATAAGGCCCGAACCGCAGCATCATTGGGATGATCAATGACAGCCGTTGCGCTCTCCCCAGCTATCGCAGTCGCGCTCTCAAAAACAACCGGCACTGGTCCATCCGGATTGGTCATATCAATTACAGTGCTATCGCGCACAGCAACTTTATAAATCACAGTCTTGCCTTGCAGAAAGAGGAAGACATCATCTGGCAGCAACTTCTGATTAATCGCAACCGCTGCCCTGCCCTCGGCACCTAAGACTTTAGATGGCAGGGTGATGATTGAACTGGTGAGCCCGGTGATGCGGCGAATTCGAATACCGATTTCTTGTGTTGCATATTGATCGAGAAGATTGATGGAGAGGTTATATCTCGTCTCGGAAACCTTGCGCAGTGCAATAACGTTTGGAGTTTCTTCTGCAAAGGCGCTAGGCGCAGCAAGCGATGTGACGAATGCGAGCCAGAGTGCAAATATCGATTTACTGCGAACGCCCATCCTGACCTCTCTCAAGAATTCGTGTCGCCATTCGAATCAGCCATGAGTTTCTATGACCTGCTACCCACTTATATCCGAACTTACCCAGCGGGCCGGATGCACGCACAATAAATCCAAGGATGTAATTTCCGCGACGGCCTAAAAGGTATGCAATTGCACCTGCGCCCACATAAACCTTGCCGGCGTGGACCACATGCACTGCCTGCGAACATTCTTCATACGTCAACCCATAGAAACCTAAATCAGCACGCTGATAGGCAATCGCATCAAGGTCCAACTTTTGCTCTACCCACTTCATAGTCGCTTCACAGAAGCGACATTCTCCATCGGTAAGAACGACGATATCTGAAGCCATTACGAAATACGTCGCTTAATCGCTTGCGCCAATTTCCAGGCGGCATAGAGAAAATAGAACTGGAAAGGAAGACGCGCATATGCAATGAGCGGCTCTGGCATTGGGCGATCACTCCATTCGATAGCCATATAAATATTGGCGGGATAGACGGCAAGGAAGAGTGCAATCGCGCCATACGCGCCCCATAACTTCACCGGCTTGCCCCATACCTTCTTCTCGAGCGGAGTCAGCAAGGCAAGACCAATCACAATCTCGGCCACACCACTGAGGTAGGTATAGATGCGTGGATCACCTGGCAACGCTGGCGGGACAATTGCATCGAGTGGTCCAGGAAAGATGAAGTGACCGATTCCTGCGCCGAGCAGGATGTAACCCAAAAGCCGACCTAGATTGCGATTTTCCATAGTGAGAATCGTGGCAGAGATTGACCATATCTGAGGGATAAAACGTCAGCGGCGAGAACTAGAATCGCGCCATGAGTTGGTTTGCTAATTTCAAAGCTAAACGCGCTGCCAAGAAGGCTGCCAAGGCACATGCCTATGCGCTTGCCGAATGGCACGATGATTGCGCAACCCTCGATAAGTTAATTGATGTCTTCACCTTGGCTAGCAAGGGCGAGGATTCGATTCCTAATACTCTGATGCAAAAACCGGGCGAGAACACGTTATGGAGCAGTCCCGCGGTCTTTCATGAGACCGGCCGCCAACCATCTCGCTATGTTGGTGGGTCTAGTGGAGTCAGCGTCCCCGTCGGTGGCGGCGTGCGATTTAAGGTCGGTGCACAGCGCGGAACGATTGTTCCTGGCGCAGAGATGCAGATGGATAAAGATCAGGGAATCGTCCTATTGACCAACGAGCGCCTCATCTTTGTTGGTCCCGTCAAGAACCAAGAGTGGAACTTCGATAAGTTATTGATGCTCTCAACTAACGAAGATGAATCCGACTACATCATCAACGTCTCTAACCGCAAGACGGTCTCTGGCGTGCGCTTTGATCCGATTACCGGTCGCGAATTCAACCGCTTCTTAGGCGCTGCAGCGGCTGCTCACGAGCACGGCTATGCCCGAGTGCTCGATGAACTTGAATCTCTAAAGAAGCAGGCTTTGGCTCAAGAACCGAAGTTAGTCTTACCTGCAGCTCCCCGTGCAATTACACAATAGCCGGCAGAGTTAAATCAGAGAGGGCAATCAGGGCGATTGCCGCTGCAATTAGAACTGCTGCAATCACAATCGACAACTTCGTTCCACATCTCTGCGGCAAACCTTTGATTCCACTGATGTGATCTTCCTTCATATCTTTAATCACATTGATGAAGTGTGCTGCGGTACCAATCAAGGCACCTCCCAGCCACATCCACACCGGCGGTGCAATATCTTTTGAGAGAGCCATACAAGATGGCAATGCACCGAATGCAACCGCATACGGCAACCACGAAAATACATTGAACTTGAAGAAGAGGTTGTATGAGAGAGCCCAGCCGATAGCAAAGACTGATAGCCCTCCCCCAACAAATCCCAACGGTCCAAGGAGATTAATCAACAGCGCTAAAACCGTTGCGATGCGCAATGCGTTCTGCAATAGCTTTGTCGTGATCATTTCTGAAACGAGTGGTTTGTGTACTCGGTTATGGGCAAGGTCATCGCGATAATCAATCAGGTCATTACTCCAGCCGACGACCAATTGCCCACAGAAAACACCTGCGGCGATCACGATAGATGGACCTTCCCACCAAAATAACTGTGCGAAGTAATAACTCACCGATGTCACAAGAACTGTTGGGCCAAAGTGAGATGCGCGAGCCAAGCCAACAACTGTGGTGAGTAATCCCTTCACAGATGCGACTGTACTCCCTTACTTGCGGTGTGCGGCCTTTGAGAGATAGAGGGCGAAGACTAGAGCGATCACGATTCCAGCGTTGAGGCCCATCTCGTACATCGAACGGCGGAAAGCCTCATCGGACTTTGTAGACTCAAGAGTCAGTGCTGCGCCCACAGTAAGGATATGTCGCACTGCTGCAATGACACCGATAATCAAGAACTTATCGAGCTGAAAGACTCCGTCAGTAAAGCGTGAGATAACCGTGCGGAGAATTTCTAGGATGATGACAATAAAGAGAATGTCATTAACGCCCTGAATCATTCCATTGGGGAAGAAAGGAGCGGTCTCAATTAAACGTTTAACGCTAAAGAAGAATGCTCCAACGCCGATAACAAAGAGTGAAATCGCAAGAACGGCATGGAAGAGATCTTCAACTAAATCAACGAGTTTTACTGGGATGATAGATGTCTCGACATCAAGGTTTTCTTTTTTCTTCATACATAAAAGTACAGGTGGTGCGACAGGTGCGCTACTTCAATTGACACTTAGGACAGAAGTGCGATGAGCGATTACCGAATGCAATACGCCTTATCTGCCGTCCGCAGCGTGGGCATGGCTCACCTTCTTGACCATAAGCGGCCAGCGATGTCTCGAAGAATCCACTCTCGCCATTGACGTTGATATACATCGCATCAAAAGATGTTCCACCTACCTCAACGGCTTCAGCCATTACCTCAATTGCAGCATCAACCAACGTGCCGATCTTTCGCACCGATAGCTCGTTGGCAGCTACTTCCGGATGGATCCGCGCGCGCCAGAGTGATTCGTCGGCGTAAATATTTCCCACACCGCTCATAATCTCTTGATTCAAGATAACGGATTTGATCGCAGCCTTACGAGATTTCATGGCAGTGATTACTGCATCTCTATCAAAGGCAGCATCAAAGGGATCCACTGCAATATGTAGTGCTGATGTCGGCACGCCATCGTGCATCTCTTCTACCGATAACCACCCAAAGGTGCGTTGGTCGCTATAGACCAGCTCTTGCCGCTTCAAACCTTTCTTCAGCGCAAACCGTGCCCGCACATGCCCAGGCTCTGGTCGATCTTTGCGAGGAAAAAGGAATTGCCCCGACATACCCAGGTGCGCGACCAACGCTTGATCGCGATCGAGCACAAACCATAAGAATTTTCCGCGGCGATTGACTGACTTAATCCGCGCACCAACAACGGAGCCAAGTGGCCCAAGGGATGCTGGCTTTAATACCCGAGGATGAAAACCTTCTGCGGCCGCAATCGTGAAGCCAGTTGTAAATTGCGCAAGCCCCCTACGAACTGTCTCGACTTCAGGTAACTCCGGCACGCCCCAAGTGAAAACTAGATAGTCAGCAGGCGCAATTCCAATCAGATTCCCTTGGAAATACCAATAAAATCGTATAGGATTTTCCCATCGCATCAACTGCAAGGGGCCTGATTTATGAAGAATGTGAAGCGCCAACTCCCAAAACCGAGTGAATTAGCGCCATTATTACGCTTCACGCTACCTAAGTTTCCGACCAGAAAAAATCGCCTGGCTAAGGCTCTCACGGTGTGGGACCTTCGCGATATCGCCAAGCGCCGCACCCCTAAGGGGCCATTTGATTACACAGATGGAAGCGCCGAATCTGAGGTCACTCTCGATCGTGCACGTCGGGCTTATTTGGATTTGGAATTTCGCCCCAACATTCTCCACGATGTAAGCATCGTTGACACTAGCTGCCAGATTCTCGGTGAAAAGTTCAAGATGCCATTTGGTATCGCTCCTACTGGTTTTACCCGCATGATGCACACTGAAGGCGAAATTGCAGGTGCTAGGGCGGCAGAAAAGTTCGGAATCCCCTTCTCTCTCTCGACGCTAGGCACCAGCACAATTGAAGATGTCGTTAAAGCTGCACCAAATGGCGTCAATTGGTTCCAGCTGTATATGTGGAAGGATCGTGAGGGCAGTATGGCTCTCGTCAAACGTGCTCAAGAAGCTGGAGTTAAGCATCTCTTACTCACAGTCGATGTCCCAGCTGCAGGTGCACGCTTACGTGATGCTAGAAATGGGCTAACAGTTCCTCCACGTTTAACCATGAAAACACTTCTCGACGCTGCACCCCGGCCAGAGTGGTGGGTAAATTTTCTCACTACCCCCGCAATCTCTTTTGCTTCAATGTCTAATTGGAAAGGCACTGTTGCCGAGCTTCTCGATTACATGTTTGACCCGACCATGACATTCGATGACCTCAAGTGGATTCGCGAACAATGGGATGGCAAGTTATCAATTAAAGGCATTCAAACAGTCGAAGATGCCAAGATGGCTGCAAAGTACGGCGCCGACGCAATTATTCTCTCCAACCACGGTGGTCGCCAATTAGATAGAGCGCCAGTCCCGCTTCATATGCTTGCAGAAGTAAAGCGCGAACTCAAAGATGATCTAGAAATTCACATAGATACCGGCATCATGAACGGCGCTGATGTTCTTGCCGCCCTTGCGTTAGGAGCTGACTTTGCCTATATCGGCCGTGCCTACCTCTATGGATTGATGGCGGGCGGGCAAGAGGGCGTAGAGCGCACCTTGCAGATTATGCAGTCAGAGATGATCAGAACTATGAAACTCCTCGGCGTAAATTCTTTAGCCGAACTAGAACCAAAACATGTTCGTTTATTAGAGACATATGCCGGACTCGGCCAATTACCGAAGGGAAGATAAAGGATGCGTATCGCCAGAATCGGAGAAGTTGGGCAAGAAAAGCCTGCTGTTGTACGTAACGATGAATACGTTCTTGTGGATTCAATCATCCCTGATTGGTCGAGAGAGAGCCTTGAAAATGGCGCTTTTGAGAAGGTTACTCGCGCAAATCTAGAAAACTTTCCGACGGTTGCAAAGGGCGCTACTCGTATCGGTGCGCCTATTAATCGACCTACAAAGGTAATCTGTATAGGCCTCAACTATTTAGGCCACATTAAGGAGACCAACGCGGATACTCCCCCAGAGCCTGTAGTTTTTATGAAGGCACCAGATAGCATTGTCGGACCTAACGATGACATTGTGATTCCACCACAGAGCAGCGCAACAGATTATGAAGTGGAGCTCGCTATCGTGATTGGCAAGCGTGCTCTCTATCTGGAGTCACAAGCAGAGGCGGCAGATCATATTCTTGGTTACACAATCTCTCAGGATGTTTCTGAACGTCATTGGCAACTAGAACGCGCAGGCCAATGGGTTAAGGGAAAGTCCTTTCCTACCTTCAACCCACTTGGTCCAGAAATTGTTACAGCCGATTCAATCCATGCTCATCGACTTCGTTTATGGTGCAGCGTTAACGGAGAGATGAAGCAAGATTCAAATACCGATGATTTGCTCTTTGGTATTCACCATATCGTTTGGTACCTGAGCCAATTCATGGAGCTCTTTCCAGGCGACATCATCAACACTGGCACTCCATTCGGTGTAGGACTGGGCTTCAAGCCACCGGTATATCTCAAAGCCGGTGATCAGCTCAAGACCGGCATTGAAGGTATCGGTGAAATCACCAATAGCTGCGTTGCCTATCGACGTTAGTGTAGGTCAACAGACTTTCCAGAATCCATGGAGGCGTAGAGAGCCTCCACCATCTTGAGAGTTCCAATATTTTCGGCAACGGAAGATCGAAGCGGCTCTTTCGCAGAGATGGCCTTCATCACTGAACCCATCGTGCCAATAAAGGCATCAGGGAACCATCGTGTTGTCACGGGGTATGGCATCCATCCATCCGTTGGCAACACTTGAGAGTTGACCTCTAAGGTATCGACTCGACCATTGGGATAGTCATAGAGAAGTCCGAGAGTTCCGCGGATTGAGCCTTTATCTCCATCAATACGAAATTCAGCGTAGTTATCGCCACCGCGATTGACGTGATTGGCGTGCACTACCGAAGTCACGCCATTGTCATAGAGCGCAGTTGAAATAGTGCGGGTTTCGCCCTTAGGAAATTGTCCGGCGGTACGGCCAGCTGCACAGAAGACTGTCTTTGCATCTCCTAAGAACCAGCGAATTAAATCGTGGTAGTGAATCGAGTGGAGCATTACTTCAAGGCGATCAAGATCTTTCGCCCATGGCCATAGTTCCCATGGGGTCATCAAGTTAACAGTTATCGAGAAATTGCTCACCTCGCCAATCCAGCCAAGCTCCACCATTTTATGTGCAGCAGCGACTCCTTCTTCAAAGCGAAGTTGCTGATTAACTGCGGCAATTACTCCGTTATCCGCTGCCTGCTTGACCATCAATTCTCCTGCTGCCACAGTAGTTGCAAAAGGTTTCTGAGCCAAGATATGTTTTTTAGCTGCGGCTACTTTTGCAAATATCTCTGGCTGTGCTGCAGCAGGGACTGCTATATCGACTATCTCTACATCTTTGTCAGCCAATAACTCCTCGATCGTTGCGTAGATACGAGTAATCCCGAACTTTGCAGCCACCTGCTTCGCCTTTTCGTGATCAACATCAAAGATTGCAACAACTTCAAGTCCTGCCTTGATATAGGCAGGAAGGTGCGCCCCCTCCACAATGCCACCGGCTCCGCAAATACCGATTTTCTTTCGATCAGCAGGGGCTACCTCGAGACGTACTGCATCAGCAATTTCTTGAAATTGCTCAATCATGGCTGCTCCTTACCTTCATTCTTGAGGTTCTCTACTTGGCTGGTGCGGTAGAGAACTGTCTGTAGATGCTCTGTATAGAGGACGAGTTCTTCATTATCGGCACGGAAAATTTCGTAACTTACTTTAAAGAGACCCATGTTTTCGTACTTAGGTGTTTTCTCGAGCAGAGTGCGCATTCCATAGATGGTGTCGCCGATAAATGTGGGCTTGATGAAACGCAATTTGTCATAACCATAACTAAAGGTATTGACGTTATTGTGAGCAAAGAGACCAAGGCCATAGCTAAAGACCATAGCTCCGGGAACCAGGCGACGCTTAAAAAGACCTTCTTCGCGCGCCCAGATATCGTCGCCCACATATGGATGCATATCCAAGACGAGTGAGTTGAACAGCATCACTTCACCCTCAGAGATCGTGCGACGAAGAGATCTATCAACTTCACCAACCTGGTAGTCCTCATAAAGCTTTACATCTTGATTCCAGATTGGAACTGCATAGCGCTCTTCTTTATTTGGATTTGGGTTTTTCATCGCTCTCTCCTTAGATTCCAAATTCTGCTCTAATTTTTTCGGTATCTTCACCGACGTGTGGTGCGCCCTTACGGTGCTTAATAGTCTTGCCATCAATACGAACCGGAGAACGTGTTGTTGGAATTGAAATAGTTGAACCATCGCTTCCTGTGCGAACCGTTTCCTGCACCATATCGATTGCAGCAAAACCTTCATGGCTGACCAGCTCTGGCAAAGTCAGAACAGGTGCGCACCAGATATCGGCAGCATCCAAAATGGCTAGCCAGTGCTCGGTCGTATTGGTAGCTAACTGGGTGCTAAGCGCCTTCATAATCTCTTCTTGATGGCTCCACCATGATTTTGGGTCTTCATATTGAGAAAGATCGACACCTAGAAGGGCACCTAATGCGGGAATTGGAGTCATCGCAATTGCGAGGTAACCATCTTGAGTTTTATAGAGACCATATGGTGCTGGCAAGAAGGCATGTGCAGAATTTCCCGCTCCGCGCTTAACGATGACCTCAGGATCAAAGAGATTTGCTGAGAGCAATTCAAATTGGAGATCGAGCATTGATTCAAGCAAGCTCGACTCGACAAGACCGCCTTGGCCGGTTCGTTCGCGACGAAGCAAGAGTGCAATCACACCCGAAGCAAGATGAGTTGAGGTGAAGATATCTGCAACAGCTAGTCCCACGGGAATCGGTGGATCGCCTGCGCGACCATTGAGCCATGGAAGACCTGAGATTGATTGTGCTAGCAGATCTTGTCCTGGTCGATCCTTGAAAGGGCCCTCTGCTCCATAACCAGTAGCGCTGGCATAGATAATCTTCGGGTTAACCTTCCTCACATCTTCATAACCAAGCCCAAGGCGCTCAATCACACCTGGACGGAAGTTTTGAATAATGACATCTGCCTTTTTGACGAGCTCCCACACCTCTCTCAGCCCATCTGAATTCTTGAGATCGGCAGCAAAGCTCTCTTTATTGCGGTTCATAATGTGGAAGGAGAGGGTGTCTCCATCGGCTTCAAGTCCAGCAAAAGCCAGGGTACGTCCAATATCGCCGGTCCCTGGGCGCTCAATCTTGATAACGCGTGCACCTAAATCAGCCAGACGCATGGCAGAGACTGGTCCCGCTAAGAATTGTGAGAAGTCGAGAACAAGAATTCCGTCGAGTGGAAGTTCCGATCGCGACAATGAATGAGGCGACCCGGTACTAGTCGACATGGAATACCTCAGGAATTGCCGCCCACCATTCACCTTCAGCGCGATCTGCAACTGGACGCTGTAGCGGCATGCAGACGTCCCACCACTCTTGAGTCTTCGGATCTGCTGCCATCTTCGCCATATCTGCCTCAAAGTCTTCGCCTACATATTCAAAGTAAGAGAAGAGCAACTCACCATAACGATAGATTGAGTAGTTGCGAATATTGACCTCTGCAATCTTTGCCAGCACCTCTGGCCATACCGCTGCATGAAGGCGCTCATACTCCTCTTGGTTTGCGGTAGGCATACCTATGACTGATGCATAACGTTGCATTTCTCGCTCCTTTTTCTATCGTGACTGTAAATCTGAAGTTGGTGTTAGAGGTTGTAAAAAGCTTTCGCCGTCTTATGTCGAATCCATTCTTGATCATCAGCGCTGTAGCCAGAGATAACTTCAGACTGTGCCTTCCAGACTTCGACGTAGGTGTTACCAAGAACAATGACAGGCCAATCTCCACCCATCATTACTCGGTTTGCGCCATAAGTCTGGACGATAAAATCAACATAAGGCTGCCAGTCAGCAACGCTCCAATTTGCAAGATCTGAAGCAGTATTGAGGCCAGAGAGCTTGGCGTAAACATTGGGATACTTCGCAATCTCTGCCATCGATGATGCCCATGGCTCCATCTCTTTCGCTGCAATCGGCGGCTTGGCAAAGTGATCGACCACGATCTTCATCTTTGGGAACTTCTGCGCCAAGGTCACAATATTCTTAGTATGTTCTGGCTTAATAGAGACATAGTCAAAGCTCAACCCTAACTTCTCTACATATCCAAGAGTCTCTAGGACTGCAGGGCGTGTAATCCATGCATCATCTGACTCATACTTTGGGTTGGAGTAATCGTGGCTCAAATTACGAACACCCTTGAAATATTTATCTTTTGCAAATATCTCTAAAGCTGTACGAGCCTCGTTTGGTCGATCAAATGGCACCCAACCTACAACTCCAATCACAAAATCAGAGTGGTGCGCGACATCGAGCATATAAAAAGTATCGTCATAGGTATCAGCTGCTTGAACCAATACCGAATTAGTGACCCCTGAATCAGGAATTTCGGGCGCCAAGCGCTCTGGAGTGAAGTCATCATAAAGTGGCCCATAAGCAGGTTCGATCCAGCTATAGGCGCGCTCACTCATGACCCATAGATGCTGATGGGTATCGATCATCTCTCGCTTGCTCATTCTTCTCTCCCTTTCCTATTTTGTTAACTTCTAATTTCTTACAGAACGCCGTAGGCATTCCAGACTTCGCGAACGCTCTTTCCAGCCAATAAATCTTTCAACACGCTCTTCTCGGTGGCAGCACGTGCATTGGCAAGTTCTGTAACGGCGGACAAATGTTCAGCAGGGACGATGACGACACCGTCAGAGTCAGCAATCACGCCATCTCCATTGTTAACGATCACTCCCCCGCATGTAATCTGTTTACGTGATGAGTTCAGTCGCATGCGACCTTTGTAATCATAAGGACGGGTGCCTTTACCAAACGCAGCAAAACCGATTCCTACAATCTGCCCAGTGTCGCGGAGTGGGCCATCAGCAACAACACCTGTAGCACCGCGACCTTTAGCCGCAGCTGAGAAAAGCTCGCCCCAAAATGCAGAGAGGCATTCGCCACCGGTAGAAATAACGGCAACTTCACCAGGTGAGAGCGTGTCGAGATAGTCGATTGCATCGCCATATGGGTCCTTCTGGTCGTACTCTGAATCGGGTACGAACTCGACCGTCGCTGCAATCCCAACGATTCTCATTCCAGGGCGGAGTGCGCTCACGCTGATATCCATAGCGTTGTGACGAACACCTAAGACATCGAGTGAGTCAGAGATCATCGCGCTTCGTACGCGGTTATCGAGATTCCATTGGGTGCTCATTAGCTCTTCCTCACCATATATACGTGAATGAATGCAATTACGGTCTCTCCGCGTTGATTAGCAACAGTGACTTGTTCCTCAACGATCCCGTACTCATCTGGCTTCTTGGCATGATCACGTTTTGCGGCGATTGTTGCAGTCGATGTGATGGTGTCTCCGATAAAGACGGGGGCGATAAAGCGCACCTTGTCATACCCGTAACTGAAGGCAGCTTCATTAATCTCACCGGCCAACATGCCTACTGCGACTGACAGAATCAGGGTTCCGTGAGCTACGCGAGCACCAAACTCTTGAGTCTTGCACCACTCTGCATCCATGTGATGCGGATAAAAATCACCAGTCTGGCCAGCATGCATGACGATATCGGTCTCGGTAATAGTGCGGCCGGTGCTGGTGCGCGAAAAACCAATCTCGTATTGATCAAAGTGTTGCTGCATTTTTATTCCTTCACAAATCGCTGATACATCGATGCGATATCTTCGACATCTGACTGGCTAAATCTGCGATCTACCAAGATTTTATGAATTACTAATGAGCTCTGATATTGAACGTCTGGCCATCCTAAAACGCGAGGACGTACCCAGGCATTTTCGAGAGTTCGCAAGGTGTTGCGAAAGAAGTTAGCGCTTGCCTCATTGAGTTTATTGTCTTTCCACGCGACAAGATTGCCTGGCTGACCACCATTGTGGCCATAGGTAGTTGCTTGAATTTCTGGCAAAGAGAGCAGTACTGCAGCCTTGGCTGCTGAAGCCTGATCGCGACTTGCAGAAGAGACCGCTATTCCAGCCCCACCTAACTGCGAGCCAGTTGCCTTTCCATCAAATGAAGGCAGATCATCATAGGTAATAAGCTTTTCTCTAAAACCAATTCGTGAATAGTTGCTATATCCATACATGCAGATGCCGAAAGCATAATCATCGCTCTTGCTCAGAATCTCTGCTACATCAATTGGGTTTTTGCTCGAACAGAAATCTGGAACCAGAGCTGCAAGCTCCACCATAAACTCAAGAACTTCAGTGGCTACTTCACGATTGATGTATTCAGAATTACCCTCGATCGGCGCACCTTTCTGCGCCATCAAGGTAGCGAAAGTACTAAATGCATCGACTGGTTTATGCGCCCAGAGCAGGCAACCTTTCTTCGCCTCGGCGATAACATCCTCCCAAAATACTGGCGCACGATCGGCCATATCTGGGCGGAAGGCACTTACTTGAGCTGCTGTATCAATCGCTAGCGCCCAATGTTTGCCTTGATAAAGATAAGAGTGATGAGACTGTCCTACGCTGGTTTTCTCGAGGAGCGCTAAATCTTCTGCGCTAATTAAATCTTCAAAACCAATTACCGCCTTGGCATGCACCGCATCGGGTACATGCGGGTGGTCAATCACCATGAGGTCGTAGTCGTTATAAAATTCAGAGATATGTTGATCGCCGAATGCCAGAAGCGAACGCGCATCCCATGTTATTGATATGCCGCATTTTTCAATCAGCAGATCATTAGACCGCTGAAGACACTCTAGCCCACGAGGGTGGTCCCAAGTCATCCCTTTGAGTTCTATCAGAGACATCACGATCCAATAATCTTTCGAATCTCAGTGGCGAACCAATCACGAACAGCGATTCCCTCATCGATATATTTTCCATAATTAAAGAATCCATGAATCATGCCTGGACAATCTTTGTAAGCAATTTGATTGCCTGCTGCTCTGAGTTTCTCGTAATAGGCGATTCCATCTTCGCGGAGAACATCGTATTCAGCAGTAATCATCACGGTAGGTGGTAAATCTGCAAACGATGACGCTGCATGCGGAACGGCATAGGGGTTGGTGCGATCTTTATCGCCATCGAGATACATATCCCAAAGCCACTTCATTCCTTTTTGAGTCAAACCATAACCTTGCCCATTAGGAACATCAGGGCTATCGACAAATTCAGGACCATTGCACGGGTAAATCAACCATTGATATGCAAGCTTGATTGTGCCGCGATCGCGAGCTGCAAGCGCTACTGCAGACGCGAGGTTTCCACCTGCGCTATCTCCGCCAACCCCAAGACGAGTCAGATCGATACCAAGTCGATCTGCATTGGCTACCGTCCATTGCAGACCTTCATAACAATCATTGAAAGGAATAGGAAATTTATGTTCAGGTGCTTTTTGGTAGTTAACCGAGACAATAATGGAATTGGTCTTCTTCGCCATTGATGCCATCTGGGCGTGATATTTAGAAATGTAATTAATCACCCAACCGCCACCATGAAAGTAGACCAAACCAGCGCGCTTGTCTGTACTTCCATTAACCGCTGGTGGTGTGTAGATCGCTACCGCGATATCGGCAGTGGAACTGGTGAAGAATTCAATAGCGATATCAACGGAAAGGTCGAGCTCTCCCCCCAAATCGGGTTCTCCATGTGAATAACCGCGGGCCATCGTTGCGCCTTGTTGGCTGATATCCGGCAGCTGGGCGGCACGTGCTCGTTCGAGAAAAGCTTCTGCCTGCGGGTGGAGGGCCATGAAAATACTATAGGATATTCACAGCACGCTTACAAGGTCTTCCCAGACTTTATTTGGAATCTCTTTATCAAATTCTTCGATGTTATTGGCGACCTCATCGGCACTTCTACATCCCACTAACACCGATTTAACTGCTGGGTGCTGAAGCGGAAATTGCATCGCTGCCCCGGTGAGCGAAACTTCATGGCTATTTAGAACTTCACGAATTCTCCGGGCACGTGCAATGAGTTCATCCGACGCCGGCATGTAGTCATACGTTGCGCCCTTTACCGGATTAGCCAAGATTCCTGAGTTGAATACTCCTGCCGCAATCACATCCACTCCGCGCTCTAGCGCCAATGGAAGCAATTCATCCGCTGCGCTCTGATCTAATAACGAATAGCGACCAGCAATCAATACCATATCGATATCAGTCTCGCGCACAAATCTAGTAGGAATAAATGTCTGGTTCATTCCAATACCAATCGCTTTGATGAGCCCCTCGGATCTCATCCGCTCGAGTTCGGGATATGCCTTGAGAACTGCATCATCTGCATGGTCATCTGGATCATGAATAAAGAGAATGTCGATATGGTCCACTCCAAGACGCTGGAGAGATGACTCAAATGAAGCACGTACACCGGCTGCAGTGAAATCAAACTTCCGCTCTACCGAGTTATCAGCATCAAGGAAGAAATCATCGATATCAGTATTGGATGAGACGAGCAATCTGCCAATCTTTGTAGATATCACTAACTGATTGGCATCGAGATTCTTCAATGAATTCCCAACTCTGACCTCTGATCGCCCTTTACCGTAGTGAGGAGCGGTATCAATAAAATTGATTCCGGCATCTACTGCAGCGTGTAAGGTCTCATAACATTGTTGATTTGATACAGAGGCAAAGAGACCTCCAAATGCCGCAGTACCTAGAGCAAGTCGAGAGACTTCGAGTCCTGTGCGAAGACGAACTCGATCACTATGGTGCATTAGGCGCTCCCTGTCGTCGCGTGCGCGCTGACCGCTGCACGACCAGCCTCTAACCGAGCTACTGGAACTCGAAATGGCGAGCACGAGACGTAATCCAAACCAACGCCATGAAAGAAATCAATACTCCTAGGGTCTCCGCCGTGTTCACCGCAGACACCGAGTTTCATATCAGGCTTGACGCTACGGACCTCATCGCAGGCTATCTTTACAAGCAATCCCACGCCATCTTGGTCTAGGGATTCGAATGGACTAAATGGAATCAATTCGAGATCGAGGTATCGTGGCAAGAATGAAGACTCAACATCATCTCGACTAAATGCCCACGTTAGCTGAGTGAGATCGTTTGTACCAAAGGAGAAGAAGTCGGAGTAATCAGAGAGTCGAGCGGCAGTAATTGCGGCACGAGGCGTCTCAATCATGCTTCCGATATGTATCTCCATCTCTTTCCCAGCAGCGCGCAAGACTCGAGCGACTTCTTCTTCTAGTGAAGAGCGGAAGTAGAGCAGCTCTCGCTGCGATGCAACGAGCGGAATCATGATTTCAGGTTGTGGATCGTATCCTTGATCGCGCACGTGCAATGCAGCTCGGGTGAGCGCTCGAACCTGCATTGAGAAAAGATCAGGGATCAACACGCCAAGACGTACACCACGAAGACCCATCATTGGATTTGCTTCATGTAAACGATTGACGGCGCGACTCAATGCCAACTTTCGCTCATCCACTTCCTGATGGCGCTCTTGCATAAGAGCAATCTCGACTGCAAGGCTGGCCTGGTCTGTCAAGAATTCATGTAACGGTGGGTCAAGCAGGCGCACTGTGACAGGCAATCCTGTCATCGCTCGTAAGATTCCAACGAAGTCGCTAAATTGAAGCTTCTCCATTTCAGCGAGAACTTCAGAGCGTTCATCATCTGTCGTTGCCAATACTAGTCGCTCAACTAATACACGACGGTCGCCAAGGAACATATGCTCGGTACGCGTTAATCCGATTCCCTGGGCGCCCATTTGCCGGGCGACTTCAGCATCTTCTGGTGTATCGGCATTGGCACGCACCGACATTCGGCGAACATGATCTGCGTGAGAAAGTATGCGGTGGATGCTACGAATTAGCGCAGATGATGTGGGAGCACCTGGATCTACGATTCCCTGAAGATAATTAGTAACAACGCTCGCGACAACAGCGACTTCACCTAGGAAGACTGCTCCGGTAGTGCCATCAATTGAAATGACATCACCTTCTACAACTTTCACATCGCCACAGGTGAAGAACTTCTCATCTAAATTGACCTCAATGCTCTCGGTACCACAGACAGCAGGGCGGCCCATCCCTCGAGCCACGACTGCGGCATGTGAAGTTTTTCCGCCACGTGCCGTCAAAATTCCTTGTGCTGCAACCATGCCTACGAGGTCATCTGGATTTGTCTCGCGACGGACCAAGATCACCCGCTTGCCAGCAAGAGCCTGATCGGCTGCATCGCGCGGATCAAAGACGACTGCACCAACGGCAGCACCAGGAGAGGCGGCGATTCCACGTGTGAGCTCAGCTGGAGCTGTTGCCTTATCGAATTGCGGAAACATTAATTGAACAAGCTGCTCGCCATTAACGCGGGTTAGAGCCTGATCCATGGTGATCGCGCCCTCATCGACCAATTGCGTTGCAATTTTAAAAGCAGCCTCTGCGGTGCGCTTTCCTACACGTGTCTGGAGAATCCAGAGCTTTCCTTGCTCCACCGTAAATTCAATATCGCACATATCGCGATAGTGTCCTTCAAGTAGCGCCATGATTCTTTGTAGTTCGCTATAGGCATCGGGATTGATCTCGCCGAGATGAGTTAATGGAAATGCATTGCGAATTCCGGCAACGACATCTTCGCCTTGCGCTCGAGGAAGATAATCACCATAGGCGCCCTGTGCTCCACTTCCGGGATCGCGTGTGAAGCAGACACCCGTTCCGGAAGTCTCTCCGATATTGCCAAAGACCATCGCCTGAACATTTACCGCTGTTCCAAGATCTGCGCTGATGCGTTCACGCCGGCGATATAGCTGTGCGCGCTCCGAGTTCCATGAGTGAAAGACTGCTTCAATCGCTCTGATTAATTGACTGCGCGCATCGAATGGAAAATCTTGGCCTGTATGTTTTTCAACGACAGCGACAAACGCATCACCGACTTCCTGCAATTCGGGGCCTTGCAGATCTGCCAAAGTCTTTCCACCGGCGGCCTTGATGATAGGAGCGGCAGCTTTTGTAAAGACCTCACCAGGAATCTCGCAGACGGTTTTTCCAAACATCTCGATAAATCGGCGATAGGAATCCCACGCAAAACGGGAATCACCGCTCTGGGCTTCCAGAGTTGAGGCAACTTTCTTAGACATTCCAACGTTGAGAACTGTCTCCATCATTCCTGGCATAGAAAACTTCGCACCAGAGCGAACCGAGACTAAGAGCGGGTTGGTGGCATCACCAAAAGACTTTCCAATCTTCTTCTCCAGTGCCGCAATCGCAAGATCTATATCTGCAAGGAGTGAATCACTCAATCCCCCGGTGCGCAGATACTGTTGACATGCCTGCGTGGTAATAGTGAACCCATCTGGAACGGGGATTCCAAGGGTCGCCATCTCTGCCAAGTTTGCACCTTTTCCTCCGAGGAGGTCAGACATGGTGCGATTGCCTTCACTAAATGCATAGACCAATTGGTCCATAAAGATACCTACTCCTTAATTGAGCCAGCGAGCATTCCTCGCACCAGACGCTTCTGGGAGATGAGGAAGACGATCATTATGGGAAGTGCAATGAGCACACCAGCAAGAGCAATCTCTGGCTTATAAATCGGAACAGATGTTGCGCCGACGCCAGGGTTGATTGCAGGTGTTGAGTAAAAGAGGAAGCCGAGCCCGATAGGCAAGGTGTAGTTCTCGCTGGAAGGCAAGAGGATGTAGGGAAGGAAGTAATTTGCCCAGTTTCCGATAAATGCGAAGAAGGCAAGGAGTGAGACGAGCGGCCACGATAGCGGGAGCGCGATCTTGGTGAAGAGTCGGAAATCATTACAACCATCGAGGCGTGCAGATTCGTACAGTTCTTTTGGAATGGTGGTCGAGTAATAGATATATGAGAGGAAGACTCCGAATGGGTAGAGCGATGAAACAAGAATCACAGAGAGGGGGTTATCCATCAGCTTTATCTTGTCCATCAGAACGAAGATAGGAACTACCAGTGCCATTGGTGGCACCAACATTGTAATAAGGGTCGAGACCAAGAAGGCGCGCTTAAATGGAATGTTAGAAGCGGAGAGCACGAACCCAGCCATCGACGCGGTAACGGTCGCGATAATCACAATTGCGGCGGTGTACCAGAGTGAGTTAAAGACCCATTGCAGGATCACCCCGTCATCAAAGAACTGAAGATTCCGCCATGCTTTGAGGTAATTACCGAAATTTCCGAAGGCAAGCGGATTACGCGTTGTGAGTTCAGAATCCTCTTTGCTTGGAGCAAGTACCAACCAGATCATTGGAATAATGCTGATTACTGCGAAGAGAATCAACCAAGAGTTAACTACCCAACTCCAGACTCGGTTTTCTTGACGAAGCTTTGCAGAGTTTCCTGACTTAAATAATGTAAGGGCCATCGAATTAGTCCTCTACTTTCTTTACGCGCGATACGTTGGCATCGTCGAACATATCGGTCTTGAAGATAACAATGAGGGCGCCAATCAAACTTGGAATAAGGAGCATCAGTGAGAGCGCAGAGGCGCCACCAAAATCTCCGGCGGTAAATGCGAGCTCAAAGGCCAATTGGTCGAGCGACCATGATTCAGCGATACCGAGATAAATACCCTTGTTCAGCAGCTCTGGCTCTACGAAGAGTTGGAGTCCGCCAGCGAAGATAAGTACGCCCATGTAGACGATATATTTCTTAATCAAAGGCAATTTAATGCGGATCGCAATCTGGAAGGCGGAGCAGCCATCCATACGAGCGGCCTCAATTACCTCTCCCGAGATAGATTGTAGAGATCCAAACTGGATAAGAATCCAGTTACCTGCAATTGCGAAGAATGCCATCGCAGCAAAAATGTAGACCAGGTTCTCGGTCTGCCAGATCTGATCACTGGTTGTAATTCCTACCCAGGATAACGGAGCTTTAATTGGCGAGACTGTTGGCTGCAAGATTGCATACCAGACGAGTACTGCAACTGCGCCAGAGACAGATGCTGGGACGATGTAAGAAAGGCGAAGATACTTCTTCCACTTTGATGGATTGAGGTCGAGCATGAGTGCCATGGCGATAACAAAGATGATTGTGACTGGCACGAAAATCGCCATAAATGAGAGCACGTTCTTCACCGCTGGCAAGAATCTAAAGTCTTGAAGAACGATTGCAAATGCATCGTAGCCGCCATCGGGGTTCACGCGAGACTCATGTGGGACCTCGAGGAACGCCATTATTACCGGGATGACACCAAAGGCAACAAGTAGCAATAGGTAGGGAGAGAGCATTACCCACATCGCAAGATTGCTATTTCTCTTTACTTTATTCCTTTTCGCCATCTGACGTAAGTCTCCTTAAAAATAATGATCACTAAATTTCATTGAAGTGAAACTGCAGGGAGTGCGTTGGCCACATCGCCGGCCAACGCACTCCATGCCTTACTGTTTATTACTTAGTTGATACCTTGTAACCGAGTTGCTTTGCAAGGTTTCCTGCATAAGTTGAGAATGCTACGAGTGCAGCTTGTGCATCCTTAGTCTTCTTCAACTCATTTGAGAATGTTCCTTCCATTGCGCTGTTTGAGTCATAAGAAACTGGCTTCTCACCTGAGAAGATCTTCTTTGACTGCTCGAGCATCGCTGGATATGGATCAGCTGCGTAATACTTATCTGATGAGACCTTAGCCTTCCAGAGAGCATTACCCTTCTGTGATGCAGGGAATGTTGGTGCACCCTTTGATCCATCAGGATTCTTTACATCTACCACGTTGCGCTTATCGCTCACCATGAAGATTGCAAATGCAAGTGCTTCCTTAGGGAACTTAGAGTGAGGTGAAACGGTGTAAATTCCGCCGCCCCATTCGCCTGAGTAGTTAACCTTCTCGCCGGCCCACATTGGCATTGGAGCTGCTGTGATCTGGCCTGCAGGTACGTTCCATGAACCAGCTGGACGAATGACGAACTCACCGAACCATGATGGACCGATTGTCATAACGACCTTGTTAGCTGCGCCGTAATCCTTGATGAAGTCGGCATCCCATGGAGCAGATGTTGACATCACGCCTGCATTGATTAGGTTGTTAAGAAGTGATGTAGCGCGTGTGCACTTAGGTGAAGTTGGGGCAATCTTTACTGCTGTTGCAGAAGTTGCTTGGTTCACTGGGCACTGTGATGGCCACAAGAATGAAGAGTATGCACCCTGTGCACCAAGTGCACCGACTGAATAACCTGGGTGGTTCTTAGCAATGTCGAGACCGATCTTCTCGAAATCTGCCATTGTCTTAGGAACTGTGTATCCGAAGTCCTTCATCAACTTTGTATTGACCCAGAGGACTGTCTGTGCGAGGTCGTTCTTTACACAGTAATACTTTCCATCTGAACCCTTACACCACTGATTACCGGCTTCCATATCTTTCCAGAATGAAGCAGGTGCGTACTTATCAAGTGCGAGTGCGTTATCTGCATCGCGAAGAACTGATACGTCATTTGGTGGGCCGAAAACTACATCTGGCCAACCCTTTTTAACGCGGTTAAATAGTGGGACTTTCTGAACGAGATCTGCTTGAGCATGGAGCTCGACCTTTACATCGACCTTGCCCTTCATGATCTCTGCATAGAGCTTTGCACCTGGAAGGCGCGGTGCGTCTACCCAGATTGTGATTGAAGGCTTAGCAGCTTGCGCTGGCATAGCCACCACTGTTGTACCTGCGATTGCAAGCACACCAGCCATCGCGACTAATGAGTACTTCTTTTTCAAGGTATTCCCCCTCTGTAGGTTTCAAGGCCGGCCACGGAAGTGTCGGTCATGCCCGTTGCCGAAATACTAGAGGTGGAATACTATTTCGTATAGTATTTTCAAAAAACTTTTTTCGGCGGTTCTTCGGCTTTCAGCGCGAAAGTCGGGCTCGTTATAAAGAAGTTATAAAAGCGGTAAGAGAGAAGGTAGGGATATGAAGATCACTAATGTGGAAGTAGTTCTCGAGGAACGCCCCGGATTCTCCCCCGCCTTTGTCTGGCGAAAAAATCTTCCCGGCTCGGATGGACCTACTACCGGTGCCTGGCTCGTGATTGAAACGGATGCTGGCATTACGGGATTTGCATCAGCTCCACGAGGAGTAATTCTCAAGGATTACGTTGACCGTCGCTTCCGCAGCGAGCTCATTGGTCAGGACCCATTGCAGCGCGAATACCTTTGGGAGCGCGCATGGGAACTCGATCGCATCGAGCGCTTTGCACCCAATATGGCACATGTTGTTGATGTTGCTCTCTGGGATATCGGTGCAAAACAAGCAAATTTACCTGTCTATAAGTTGCTCGGCGGATTCCGCGAATCATTGCCTGCCTATGCATCGACAGTTACCTACTCTTCCATCGAAGAATTTCTCGATATTGCAGATCAGGCACTTGCACTTGGTTATCCTGCAATCAAACTTCATGCTTTCGGTGACGCTAAGAAAGATGCGCTACTAGGACATAAATTACGTGAACACGTCGGCGATGATGTGCCGTTGATGTATGACGGATCAGCCGGATTTGATCTCATGGATGCGGTCTATCTCGGAAACGCATTACATGACGCTGGTTTCGCTTGGTATGAAGAGCCAATGCGCGAGTTCAGCATCACTGCATACAAGTGGCTCGGTGAAAGAGTCAAGATTCCACTACTTCTCGGCGAAGTAACTGATGGCGCACATATGAGTGCCGGAGACTTTGCAGCAACTGGTGTCGCAACATCTCTGCGTACCAGCACCTTCCTTCGTGGCGGATTCACTGGAGCCATGCGTATTGCGCACCTAGCTGATGCATATCATCTTCGTGCTGAGGTTCACGGTATGGGCCTTGAGAGCGTTCATCTCTGCATGGCGATTAAGAACACTACATACTACGAAAGCCTTATCTGGGGTAATCCAATGAAGCGCGAATCGCTGGTGGATGCCAATGGCCTAGTTCATGGACCAAAGGGTCCTGGCGTTGGTTATGAATCAATCTGGGCAGAATCGGGTGTACCTAAGGGTCTAGAAAAGTATGTGAAGTAATGGCAGTTATCACTCAATGCGAATTCTTTGATGTGCGCTTTCCTACATCAAAGATGCTTGATGGATCCGATGCCATGAATCAAGACCCGGATTACTCCGGTGCATACCTGCGCATTCGCACTGATGACTCACAGTTGTATGGCGATTCGCTCGTCTTCACAATCGGTCGTGGCAATGACGTTCAGATGAAGGCGATTGAGATGCTCTCCCCAATCGTTGTTGGTCTCAACATCGATGATGCATTTACGCGCATCGGCGAAATTGCACGGAAATTAAGTGGCGATAGTCAGATTCGTTGGCTCGGCCCTGATTATGGTGTTTTCCATATGGCAGCAGGCGCAGTTCTTAACGCGCTCTGGGATCTCTTTGCAAAAGCTAAAGGGGTTCCGTTGTGGAAGCTCCTTGCAGATATGTCTGCAGAAGAGATCGTTGCTGCCATCGATTTCCGATATATCTCTGATGCACTCACACCAGAGGAAGCGCTCTCGATTCTTAAAAAAGCTGAAGGTGCAAAAGCAGCACATGAAGCGACTTTGCTCAGCAAAGGCGTACCTGCCTATACAACCTCACCTGGCTGGCTTGGGTATAGCGACGAGAAGATGTTGGCGCTGACTCAAAAGGCGCTCGATGATGGCTTTGGTTTAATCAAATACAAGTGCGGTCAATCCCTTGATGATGACCGTCGTCGCCTTACCAAGGTTCGCGAACTCGTAGGCCCAGATTT